>Ga0189284_100311_pt1 | contig 36645 bp, 27 predicted proteins | sample N32C7minimetaG_FD_130314 | JGI IMG/M metagenome (GOLD analysis project Ga0189284, IMG submission 130314) | Marine microbial communities from the Costa Rica Dome - N32 C7 mini metaG | ecosystem: Environmental > Aquatic > Marine > Oceanic > Photic zone | place: Costa Rica: the Eastern Pacific...
CAAAGGGGAAGAAAATGAAGTCTATAGAGGACGGGCATTTGGAATTAAAAGCCCAAACTATCCTTCCCTCAAAACCCCGGAAGAACTCGCAAAACCTCTGGTTTATTTAATGAGTGATAAAGAGTATGATGTGCTAATGAAAATTAATAATTCAGACTCTTTAAAGAATGCAATAGATAGGTTCTGGCTTTCTAATATTAATAATTCTAATATAACTGAGAATGTAATTTCGTTGTACTACCAGAGAGTAGAAGAAGCTAATAAACAATTTTCAAACTTTAAGGAAGGGTGGAAAACTGACCTCGGGATGATCTATATACTATTTGGGCCACCATGGTATGAGGATAGGAATTTAAATGAGTTGTTTTGGTCTTACAGTTACAATAAATTTGATCTAGAAAAGAATTTTTTCTTTGACAGAATTAAATTGCGTTCAAAATTTTTTCCATTTCATCATTATCTTTTAAATAGGTCGCGAGAATATTACAGTATCAACTACAATCAAACTTTACGTTGGAGAAATGGGACTATATTAAAATATAGCTTTTAACCTGAGCTCGATTACTGAAAGCTTCAAAAATGCCTAAAAAGCCATCCCTGCGAAGCTATGGATCTTATTATTGCCAGTAGTTCAACCATAGAGACGTAAAGAACAAGTAGATTTCGGGCATTCGCCGTGAAAGGACCATCTTGCCGATAGAACCAACTTTTTAATCGAACTCAGATACAGAGTAAAAACCCTTGTTATAATATCCCGCTTACGCGTCTCTCAGGCTATTTTGGCGACAATCAAATCAATTGGTCATCGAAGAACGAATTCAAGTGCCTGACAGCAGCCTTTGATAATGACTCAGACTATCCTGAATTCCCTAAGTTGAGTGATGAATCCAGGGGGGAGATTGTACAACGCCCCTTCACGGCCATCTTCTAAGCTCTGCCAACAGTTTCTTTCTCCATGATACTCCCTATATAGCCATAATTTTTCGGTTACAGGCATCGACAGTTCGTGTTTTTTATGTGTGCTATTGATATCGGTAATATGGCTTACAAGGATTTCGTCAAAGCTCTGGGAGTGATTTTTCAGATCGAAGCCCCATACCCTTCTTCAGCAGTGCCGATCATCTTGGTGAGAATTGGATTTGTCTTTTTGTTTTTGAATTCATCCTACAACCCCTTATTGCACTCCACTGGACTCTTTTCTGGTCTGCTTTCCCATTAATGGTTTGCTTAGTTTACGCAGCCAGTCAATGTACCATGCTTTCGAAGCCAAACCAATACTGTACTTCGACCCTGAAAACCATAATGACGCCGGGCTTGTTTGTAGCTCAGCTGATCTTTTTCTACCTGGTTGACAACAGTAAAGTTAATAGATATAGATAGAGTGTAATCACGTCAGGTACGCTTTTTTCGTGAGCTGTATCTGATTTCGATCAATAAGTCAAAATTTTGTTAACATATTCCAGGATGGGGCAAGACTATACTAAAAAAGCCCCACACAAGATTAATGTGCGGGGCTTTTGAATTAAAAACTATATTTAATACTTAAATATTAAGAATTAACAGGAGTTGCATCAAATGAACCAGGTGTTGGACTCGGTATATTTGAGTTTGCATTTCTTTCAGTTTGGGGATAAATAAATCTTAAAGGAAATTGAGAACCGGTGACAGGAGTTAAACCGTCAACTGAAAAATCAATTCTTCTTAGGAAATTATATCCTTCGATTTGTCCTATAAATGAAAGGTACGTCCAGTTAAATACATGTTGTAGTATTGTAGTACCGGCATAAGCACCTCCAGCTTGGAAATCCAAGGCTGTAAGGTCATCGTAATTACCAGCGCCGAACTGATTATTAAGGTAGTCTCGGGTATTATTTAATGCTGCAATAGCATTATTATCCCCGGCGAGGGTATTTTTTCTCGCCTCAACCTCAGCAATAATCAATTCATTTTCCAGGTAAGTAACTAATGGGAAAGAAGCACCAGGTGCTGCAAAACCATCATCAAGATTTAGATCTCTATCAGCACCGGTTCCATCATAGTAATAAGCATATCTGTCAGCTTCGGATGTTTTAGCGTTATCACCAGTTTCTAACATTACTGCAGAATGGGAATCAGCCGCTCTCATATAACCGGAACGCTGCTGTACAGCGAAATTATGATATAGGTTCATGTTACGATTAGTTTCGCTTCCATGAAGTGCTAACATGTCTTCACTGCCATCGGCAGCATCAATACCATTCGCTGCTGCTGCAGCCGCTCCCTGATAATCTCCAACATGCATCAAGTACCTTGCTTTTAAAGTATAAGCAACTTTAAGCCATGCATCGTTAGATCCTCCTAAGGAAGTAACATCATTAGATACTGCGGCAGAAGTACTTCCAAAAGTAGCTATTGCTTCATTGAGTAGTTGGTCAATGTCGCCATATACTTGCGCTTGTGGATCATATGAGGGTTCCGGGAATTCATCAGGCTGATTAGCTTCTCTGTAAGGAACATCTCCCCACAGCGCAGCTACCTGTCCCATTACTAATGCTTCCAGGACTTTTGTTGCTGCAACGTTAACTTCAGGAACGACGTCCCTATCATTATACTTTTCTCGGGCAATTTGAAGATTTGTTAAAGCCCGTGTATAGGCTAAAAACCAATTACTGTCAAATTCCGTACCGCCCTGAATTGTGTATTGATACAACGCCGTATATTGTCGGTCTTGGCCGGTAAAGTATTGAGACCACATGCTGGTTATTCGGGCAGTATGTGACTCAAGGAAAACTATAGTTGCTATTTGCCCTGCACTAAATACTTGATCTCCAGGGGCATTAGTTGGATTATTTGGATCATCGGAATATCCATCAGTAAATGACGTATTTACTGCATCACACCCGATCATACCTGCTATAAGCAGTACTATCAAGAAATATTTTTTGTTTTTTAACATATCTGTATGATTAATTTCTTAGTAATTAATTTTTAAAGTAAAGAACCAGGATCTGGTATTTGGATTTTGAAAATAATCCAGACCGAAACCATTTGAGGCACCTGTAAGATTAGTTTCAGGATCAATTCCTGTATAGTCAGTGAAAAGCAGCAAATTTCTGCCTTTTGCTGATAGACTTACAGATGAAAGACCTGTCATATCCCTGAAACGTTCGGAATTCAGCGTATAACCGATTCCTACTTCTCTCAGTCTTACATAGCTGCCGTCCTCGATAAATTGCTCGAAAGGACCGGTAAAGCCAGATCCGGGACCACCCCAATAATAGGAATCGTCTACTATAACCGGGCCGGCTCCAAAGTCTTCAACTGTCCCTCGGAATGTCCAGCTGCCATCAGAGTTTTGGCTATAAGTACCATATCCAAAATTATCTGCTGTGGCGGCATCAAGGCCAAAATAGTTGACTAAGTTATTAGCTTCATCAGCAGTAATAGTTGTTTCTACAGTTTGATCTGCACTTCGTCCAAAATAGTACAAAGCTCCTTTCGTTCCGTTCCAAACATCACCACCTGCTTTAATATCAACTAATATATTCAGGCTAATATTTTTATAATTGAAGGTACTACCAATACCGGCTCTCCAATCAGCATTAGGGTCTGCTACAACACCCTCGGCATCTGCTTGTACTCTGAAACCGTTTTCATCGAGTATAATGCCTTCATTACCAACAGTTAATTTACCATCTGCTATTTCTGCATCGGTTAAGGGAAATTCACTTGATCTTCTCCATTGGCCGCCAAAAAGTACACCATATGGTTCTCCAACTACAGCGGAAGAAGCTGATCCGGTAAATCCGGCTAAACCAACTTCCTTCGCTCCGGCAAGAGAGGTTACAGTATTCTCATTTGTCGACCAGTTACCCGAGATGATCCAGCTAAAGTCTCTGGCTCTGACGGCTTCGATTTCAAGCTCAGCTTCAAACCCTTTATTTTCAAGAGAAGCTGCGTTTGCAACCTGAGAAGAAAAACCGGTAGATGGAGGCCTTGTTACCGCTAAGATCGCATCTGTGGTTTCCGTTTGATAATAAGTTAATCCTAAATTAACTCTGTCATCAAAGAATCTAAGGTCGGTTCCTACTTCAAACTCTGAAGTTCGTTCAACTTCCAGTCTTGGATTACCTGCGGATGATGTTCTTGCGAATCCACCGCCGTATGCTTCCGGATTTAACCCATCGCCCCAACTACTTGTAAATGCTCCTTGAAAGAAATTAGTAGTTGTATTATATGGTTCGGGCTGAATACCTGCTTCACCATAAGAAGCTCTCAGCTTACCAAAGCTTAGCCAGTTTAAATCACTGAAAGCGTCCAACTTGGTGAATTGCCATGCTAAACTAGCAGAAGGATAAAAGAAAGTATTATCCGTTTCCGGTCCGAATGTAGAAGCACTTTCAGAACGTCCGGTCAGCTCCAGAAACAGTTGATCATAAAAGGTCATATTCAATACTGCATATAATGCAGAGGTTCTTACTGTTGATCTTGACTGAAATGGATTTTTACTAATATAATTAGATACATCACGAGGAAATGTTGACAAAATTACATCTGATGAGCTTGCACCTAAATTGTCAAAATTTCTCTGATTTATATTCCAACCTACCAAAGCAGATCCCGACAAATCATTACTAAATGAGTGAGATGCTCGAGCAATCAAATCAGAGTTGATTTGAAATTGTGATAATGTTTGCTCGGTTAAAGCACCCGTAGGATTTGAGGCCGCATAGATAGGAAAAACTCTATATCTTCTGTCTGAGTAATAATCAAGGCCGAGGCGATGAGTTATATTAATTTTTGAAGAAGCATCATAAGAAAGTTCTGTACTTCCTGACAGCCTATTAACAGACGTCTTATCATTTACGTTTTCAATCGTCCAAAGTGGATTATCATAAATAGGAGTGGTTCCTGCTCCAATAGGATTACGATAACTTCTCTGCCGATCCGGTATGATACTTCCATCAGCGCTAATATAATCAACAGTATAAACGCTATTGTCAAAATCTGGTGCAGTACGATATCCACCCAATAAAAGACCCGATACATTTGAACCTTGCTGTACACGATCGGCATCCACTTTACTATATGCCGCGTTCACAGTAGTTGTCAACTTATCAAAATATCGAGTTGTATTAGCACGAAATGCTGTTCTCTCATAATTACTGTTATCCAGTATAATACCTTCCTGGTTTAAATTAGATGCACTCAAATAAAAGGTTCCATTCTCATCTCCACCACTGATGGATAATGAGTTATCGAACTTTAAGCCGGTTTGAAACATATTACTTGAATGATCATATGTTTGCCGGGAGTTTTTCTCAATTATACGACCGTACGTTTTTCCATCAGGACCAATGTATGCATTACCGGGAGAGGTATCCATTACATCTTGCCCACCCGAACGATCTGCAATCTTATCCCCATATGAAAATGCGCTGCCAAAACCATAAGCTCCGCCAAATCCCTGACCATATTTAGTTTGAAGGTCTTGAGTTTTATTCAATTCATCAAAAGAAAGGCTTGATGTAAATGAAACAGCAACTTTTCTATCTGAGGCAACTTGCTTACCTGATTTGGTTTCAATAATTACCACACCGTTAGCAGCACGCGAACCCCATACTGCAGCAGCTGATGGACCTTTCAGAATCCTTACTGATTCTATGTCCTCCGGATTTATATCATTGATTCGTGATTGCTGTGCAACACCAGCTGTTCCGGAACCAATTGAAGAGTTAAAAACAGGAATACCATCAACAATAAATAAGGGTTCGTTATCCCCTGTAATGGTATTTGCACCACGGATTAAAATTCTGGAAGCAGCGCCGGGATCGCCGGATGTACTTACAATATTAACACCGGCTGTTTTAGCAGAAAGCCCAGAAACAACATCTGTCTCACCACTTCCCGCTATCGTTTGACCACCAACTTGAGAACTGGAATTTCCTGATTGATCAGCGTTGGTTTCAAAACCAAGGGCACTTACAACCACATCATCCAAGCCAAGAACGTCCATTCTCAAGGTTATATCTTGTACAAGTTCTCCGCTCCCAACATTAATGGAAGTTTCAAACGTTCTATACCCAACGAAACTAGCTCTAAGGGTATAAGTTCCAGATGGGACACCACTGATTGTGTATTCCCCATCAATATTAGTTGCGGTTCCTCTGTTGAGTTCAACTATTTGCACTGTTACTGCTGGAAGTGGCTCACTGTTTTGATCTGTTATGACACCAACAACTGAACCAGATTGTGCAAAAAGACTTGTCGATAATAGTCCGACAAATATTATTACTGGTAGTAGCTTTCTATACATACATTACCTCTTTACATGTTTTGATTAAGTAGTTTAAGCTTTAGTAGCTTGTACTTCATGCAGATAATAAAAATTATTGCATGACGAGCGGAATTTTACAAAACTTTAATATAATAAACCAACCTTTTATACCTGTTTATTATATCACTGATTTGAAACACCTTAACTGCCTTTAAATAATATTAAGTAGTTATAATTCTTGTCTTTAATTGCCACATCGTTCATAAAAAGAGTGTCAAAATCGAGGCTGGCATCTAAACAAATGAATTTTACAAAAATTTAAATCCATTAGAAAAGGAAGTCTCCATTATCATTTTAGAATTTCTTGATTGTAAGTTTCTAAAAAAAAAAGATTTGTCTGAATTATTGTTGTGTAAAGATTAATCTGCTGCTCAACTGTCCCTGATTTTTTTTAAGTGATACAATTATTGAGTATGATTTAAGTATTTACACACTATTCCAATTCCTTCTTCAATGTATCTTTGAGCCTTTCGCCAGCGGCTTGAAAGTTCAATTGATAGCTATATGATATAATAGGTGTCAAGTCCATGTTCAGTTGCCGGATAGAATAGCAGTTGGAGGTTACCCGTTTCCAATCCGAATAAGGAATAGGTACATATTGTAATTAGGCTATTTGAGTCAAGGTGTACCCAATGTAAATCTTTTGATGAGAAGGTGATTACAGTGCCTACATAGTAAATTAAATTCCCGCGAAAAATTATTAGACATAAAAAAAGCCTTCTGAACTGAATCAGAAAGCTTTTATAGTGGCGGGCCTGCCAGCGGTCGGATGGTAGTCGGATTCGAACTTACGTCCGCCGGTTGGCGGATAAGAGCACGACGAGCTTATGTGTATTTCTTTTGAACTTCTTCCCAGACGTATTCCCGGCCCCTTGCGGACTTTAACTGCTTTTCCCTATCCATTGCCTCTTTTTTACTTTCAAACTCTTCGGTGAATATCAGTTCCCAGGGACGGAATTTTATCGTCCACCTTTTCTTGCCTAATTTGTTATGAGACAGAAGCCGCTGTTCCAAATCAGAGGTATATCCGATATAGATCTTATCATGATCCGGTGAGTACAGTACATAAACGGTAAACATAGTTCCCCGGAAAAATTATTAGATATAAAAAAAGCCTTCCGAACTGAATCGAAAGGCTTTGTGATAGTGGCGGGGGCAGGATTCGAACCTGCGACCTTCGGGTTATGAGCCCGACGAGCTACCAGCTGCTCCACCCCGCGGTGAAGGCTTATAATATACGGCTAATTCCCATCCGATATCAACTACAATTTTAATTTTATTTGTGAAACTTCACCATTTCATTCCCTATTTTTGAATAAAAATTTTAAGCCCCAATTTTTTATGATCACAAGCGAACAAGCCATAGAATTAGAAGATAAATTTGGAGCCCATAATTATCACCCGCTGCCGGTGGTATTGTCTAAAGGAAAGGGAGTTCATGTATGGGACCCGGAAGGCAACAAATACTATGATTTCCTTTCCGCCTATTCAGCAGTAAATCAGGGCCACTCTCATCCTAAGATCACTAAAGCTCTCACCGAGCAGGCTCAGACTTTAAGCCTTACCTCCCGAGCCTTTTATAATAATGTATTGGGTGAGTATGAAAAATATGTGACTGAATACTTCGGGTTCGATAAAATTTTGCCCATGAATACCGGGGCCGAAGGAGTGGAAACGGCCATAAAGATCTGCCGGAAGTGGGCCTATGAGAAGAAAGGAGTTCCCGAGCAGGAAGCACAAATCATTGTGCTCGAGAATAACTTCCACGGGCGCACTACCACGGTCATCTCCTTTTCAAATGATCCTGATGCGCGTAAGAATTTTGGACCCTACACACCCGGATTTATCAAAATTCCTTATAACGATATCGATGCCCTTGAAGAAGCCCTGAAACAACCGAACATTGCCGGGGTTTTAGCCGAACCTATTCAAGGAGAAGCCGGAGTTGTGGTCCCTGATGATGACTACATCCCAAAAATGGCTGAACTTTGTGAGCAGCATAAAGTCCTTTTTATGGCCGATGAAATTCAAACCGGAATTGCTCGTACGGGTAGTCTGCTTGCAGTCTGCGGAAATTGCAGCTGTCAAGGACATTGTGAGCGACGGGCAACGTACACTAAACCTGACATCCTCATTTTAGGAAAAGCACTTTCGGGTGGCTCCTATCCTGTTTCTGCTGTACTTGCTGATGACCATATTATGGAAGTTATCAAACCCGGACAACACGGATCAACTTATGGAGGGAATCCAGTCGCATGTAAAGTGGCTATCGCAGCTCTTGAGGTAGTTAAAGATGAGAAATTAGCTCAAAATGCACGAAAACTTGGTCAACTGTTCCGTGATGAAATGCAACAACTGGTTGATGAATCTGACCTTTTTGTTAAAGTAAGGGGACGTGGATTACTAAATGCGGTCATTATCAATGACTCACCTGAAAGTGATACTGCCTGGAAGTTTTGCATAGCATTAAAAGACAATGGATTATTAGCCAAGCCTACTCACGGGAATATCATCCGCTTTGCCCCTCCTTTGGTAATGACAGAAGATCAATTAATGGAGTGTGTGGAGATCATCAGAGATACCGTCAATGGCTTTAAAAAGTAGACTATTATACCGCACTCTATGCTCCGGTAATACCTGGAAAATCTGCAATTTTAACTTTAGTGAATTTAAACGCTATTGAGCTCTAATTTGCTATTTGGTAGATTTGTTTAAAAATAAATTCAAAAAACCAGAGTTAGAAATGCGAGATACAATGTCTATCACCCCCGAAAATGTACGTTCCGTTTTAAGTAAGCACATGCTCACCGATGGCTATGACATGGTGCTTGACCTGGAAGAAAGTGAAGGGGCTTATTTATATGATTCCAAATCCGGAAAACGATATCTCGACTTCTTTACTTTTTTTGCTTCCAATCCGCTGGGAATGAACCACCCAAAACTGGCAGGTGATGACGACTTTGTTCAACGCTTGGCACGGGTAGCCATCAACAAGCCTTCCAATTCTGATATTTATACGGAGGATATGGCCCGATTTATGGAGTCCTTCGACCGGGTCGGAATTCCTGATTACATGCCCTACTCCTTTTTTATTTCCGGTGGGGCTTTAGCGGTTGAAAATGCCATGAAGGTAGCCTTCGACTGGAAAGTCCAGAAGAATTTTGAACAGGGTTATCGGGAAGAAAAAGGCCACAAGATCCTTCATTTTGAAAAAGCTTTTCACGGACGTACGGGCTATACCCTTTCCGTTACCAATACGGTACCAAATAAAGTGAAGTACTTTCCAAAATTCGACTGGCCCCGGGTAATCAGTCCGGCTATGACCTTCCCTGCTACTAAAGAAAATATTGCTGATACTGAAACTCAGGAAAAACTGGCTATTGCCCAGGCTGAGCGGTTCTTTGAGATCTATAAGGATGACATCGCCGGAATTTTGATCGAGCCCATTCAAGGAGAAGGCGGTGACCGGCACTTCCGTCCTGAATTTCATCAGGCCCTCAGAGATTTAGCTGACAAACATGAAGCCCTTCTTATTTATGATGAAGTGCAAACCGGGGTAGGTATGACCGGTAAATTCTGGGCTCACGAGCATTATGTAAGACCTGATATACTCGCCTTTGGTAAAAAAGCGCAGGTGTGTGGAATTTTAGCAACTACACGGGTTGATGAAGTGAAAACAAACTGTTTCCATGTTTCATCACGCATCAATTCTACCTGGGGCGGAAATTTGGTAGATATGGTTCGCTTCGGACGGATTCTGGATGTGATCGAAGAAGACAATCTTGTAGAGAATGCCGCCAAAGTTGGTAATTACCTGCAAACCCGATTGGAAGCGCTGGTTGATGAACACGAATATTTCACCAATCCACGGGGGAAAGGATTATTCTGTGCCATTGATCTTCCAAATACACACGCCCGTGATCACGTGATCAAAGAGTGCGTAAATAATGGATTGATGATCTTAGCTTGCGGACCAAATACGGTTCGTTTCCGCCCGCCGCTAACCATCAGACAGGAACAGATCGACGAGGGGCTGGATATTCTGGAAAAAGCCTACAAGAAATGTCTGGATGATTGCCCTGTGGCAGGCTAAAGAAAATCTGTGCGTTAAAGCCTTTATTTGATTAACAGTTTTTGGACTTGGACTAAACTATCCTCTCCCTCGCTTGTGAGCAAGCTCACGGTGCATTCCCTCTCCAAAGAGGGACAATTCTTGTTGAAGAAAATGTTTCATCCCTAAATTAACTTGGGTTCGAGATAAAGAATGTTAGAATAGCTGCAAGGTCCATCTGACCGGGAGGCAGGTTAAACATCCTCGAATTCGATCTGATGGATTACCCATCTGATCGATGGCGCAGGCGCCGGGCGTTGGATTAGAATAAGGAAAAGACGCAGGTGCTCGAATCAGGCAATCGGTCAGATGGACTTGAAGCCATCAGACCGAGGAGCTGGTTACACATTCTCGAATTCGATCTGATGGATCACCCATCTGATCGATCGTGCAGGCGCAGGATGTTGGATTAGGATACGAACTGAACCTGGTGCCCAAATTAAACAAACAGTCAGATGGACCTCGAGCCATCAGGCCGTGCCTCAAAGGCTTTGACGAGGATAATTGTATAGAACTCACGTTAAGTTACTTTTTTAAGTATTGTCCTCTCTTCCCGAAAGCTTTCGTGACAAAGCCAAGTCCTGTCTCTCTAAAGAGAGATAAATTCTTGTCACTTCAATACTTCAATATTCAACGTTCCTTTGTTGAATGTTCGATGTTCCCTCCCTGTGTCCCTTTGGAGAGACAGGAAGAACAGCTTGCCTGTTACTTCCGGGGAGCACGGTAGTGTTAAGGGACAAAACAGCTATTATACAAGCTGATGACTCTCCGGCTGTATCACAACTTCATTCAAAACAGAACCTGAGGGCTGGTCCACTGCATAAAGAACGGCATCGGCGACTTCCTCAGTAGTAAGCATGATGTCTTTTTTAACCTTCATATTGACACGATCGTCATCCCAAAAAGGAGTGTCCACGCCGCCTAAGTAAAGCAGTGAGAACTTGGCTTTCCCTCTTCGCTGTTCCTCGATCAAGGCCTTGGTAAACCCCTGAATAGCAAATTTTGAGGCCGCATAAACGGATGCGTTTTTCATCACATACTTGCCCATAGTTCCGGGAAACATCACTACTGAAGTAGGCTCATCTTCTTTCATGTGCTTCATTACGGTTTGGGTGACAAGAAAAGTGCCGTACACATTGACGTCTATGATCTCTTTGGCATCGGCTGGATTGATATCCATAAAAGGTTGAATAATTCCCTGCCCAAACGCATTAATCAGCACGTCTATTTTACCCAGTTGATTTTCGATCTCTGTAGCCATTCTCTCTACCGCCTCATGATCAGTAGCATCGGTTTCAATAGCAAAAGCCTCTCCACCGTTATCATTGATCTCTTTGGCAACTTCTTCTGCTTTAGCCTTATTGCGGGCAGCTAAAACAACCTTTGCCCCCTCCTTTCCAAACTTCTTTGCCGTTGCTGAACCAATACCGCCGGAACCTCCAACGATGAGTACAATTTTGTCTTTCATGATGTAGCGTCTTTCTTGATGAATAGTCACAGCATAAAAGTCTAAAAAGAAAAATTTCGTTCCGTTAATCTATCTTTATGTAGTTGATCCGCCAATTCAAAACCCAAGTCTCTCCTCCATCAACTGATGATTCCCAATCCCATTTCAGGGAATCCTGAGTGATATCATAAAAGACCATTCGCTGGGTAAATAGGGTATCCGGTCCAATCTCCTGAATATCGGTCTGGAAGATGCGGTTGGTCCCGTCAATTTTTCCGGTGAAGTCAAAATACCCGCCTTGATTATCAGCCCAAGCTTGTTTCCAGGTATTAATTCTGGGATTATAGACTGAAATACTGGTTCCCATAAACCCTTTCATTTGGCCTTCATTCACGCGAAAATTTTCCTGAATCACTTTTCCACCCAGCGTTTTTTCAATGAAATTGGTACCGCGACCAGTTGCCCCGTCTCCTTCCTCCCAGGAAACTTCCCATTTGCCCAGCCAAAAATCAAAATAGGCTTCCGGTTCGATAGATAGTTCGTTGGTAAATTGTTTTTCAAATGATTCTTGAGACTGCTCTTCCTGACATCCTGAGATCAAAAACGAAATGAATAAAAGTAAAGAAAGGCTATATGTGGAAAGTGATTTCATAATTCGGTGATTGGTTAGTGAATAACTATTCATTATCGTGAACTTTATTCCAAAGTTTCACACCATTTCAAAATCGTAAAAGAATAGTTGTGGAATCACCACTTTCCTCCTTCCCAAAAACTTTCGGGACAAAGCCAATTCCTGTATCTCTCCAAAGAGAGATAAATTATCGCCATTTCAATACTTCAATATTCAATGTTCCTCTGTTGAATGTTCGATGTTCCCTCCCTGTGTCCCTTTGGAGGGACAGGAAGAACAGCTATGCTGTTATTTCCGGGGAGGAAAGTGCCTGAACTAAGCAAGACCGTGTTAACCGGCCATAGCTTTCGGAAGCACACCCTCATAGATCTCTTCAGATTCTGAAACATCAATGGAAAGCAGATCTTTGATATCCAGCTTATTCCCTTTCACCACACCCAATTCATATAATGGAACGCCGGCTTCTTCAAAGTGATGTTTTACGGTTTGAAGCTGCGGGGCATCAATCGTAATCACTACTCCGGACTGAGCCTCGCTGAATAGAACTTCATGTGAAGTTCCGGTCAGTGTATCCACGGAAAGCTCCGCGCCTTTTTTCCCAAAGATCGCCATTTCAGTGAGTGTTGTGGCAAGTCCGCCGTCAGAAAGATCATGAGCGGCAGTCACCAATCCCAATTTAATAGCTGTGAGCAGAGCTTCCTGCAGCCTCGCTTCAACATCAAGGTCGATCTCAGGAGCATCTCCGGTGGTGAGTCCATGCACAGTTTTCAGATATTCGCTGCCACCCAAACCTTTTCGGTCTGCACCGATATAGAGTACAACATCCCCTTCATTTTTAAAGGCCGGAGTGGTCACATGTTTCTCCACATCTTCGATCACCCCAAGCATTCCGATGATCGGTGAAGGGAAGATGGCGCTGTTTGGATTCTCGTTATAGAAACTCACATTTCCACCGGTCACGGGAGTTTTCAAAGCACGACAGGCATCACTCATTCCTCCTAACGCTTCTTTAAAGGTCCAGTACACTTCCGGTTTGTACGGATTTCCAAAGTTCAGGCAGTTGGTGACAGCCATTGGTTTTGCTCCGGAGCACACTACATTTCGAGCTGATTCAGCCACTGCAATTTGCCCGCCTTTACGGGGATTCAAATACACATAACGTCCGTTGCAATCGGTTTTGGCTACCAACCCTTTTTTGGTTCCTTTTATGCGAATCACGCCGGAATCAGAAGCTCCGGGACCGGTTACCGTATTGGTGCGAACCATAGTGTCGTACTGTTCATGCACCCAACGCTTGGAAGCAATGTTCGGGGAATTCAGTAATTTTTTAAGGGTTGCGGTGTGGTCTTCGGGATGATCTACTGAGTTGATATCAAAGTTCTGAACTTCATCCAGATAGGCGGGCTTTTTAGTTTCGCGGATGTACTGAGGAGCACCGCCACCAAGCACCAAATGCTCGGCAGGAATTTCAGCTTTGATCCCGCCGTCTTTCCAATAGGTTACTTTATCACCTTCCACAACCTCGCCAATTACGACGCCGTGCAGATCCCATTTTTCATATACATCAATAATTTCCTGCTCACGGCCTTTTTCAGCCACGATCAACATCCGTTCCTGGCTTTCAGAAAGAAGCAATTCGTAGGCTGTCATTCCATCTTCCCGCGCCGGAACTTTATCAAGGTTGATTTTCATTCCTTCGCCACCTTTAGCGGTCATCTCAGAAGTTGAACAGGCAATTCCGGCGGCTCCCATATCCTGCATACCGATGACAGCTCCTGTTTTCAAAACTTCGAGGCTGGCTTCCAGTAATAATTTTTCTGTGAAGGGATCTCCTACCTGCACGCTGGGTCGTTTGGTTTCGCTTTCTTCGCTGATCTCTTCGGAGGCAAAGGTGGCTCCGTGAATTCCATCGCGGCCTGTACTCGCCCCTACAATAATTACCGGATTCCCAATTCCTTTAGAAATAGCCGAAGCTGTTTCCCCTTCTTTAACCAGACCAATACTCATGGCATTTACCAGCGGATTGCCTTCGTAGCTTTCATCAAAACAAACTTCCCCGGCAATAACCGGCACTCCGAATGAATTTCCATAATCACCAATTCCACGAACCACGCCGTCTAACAGATATCGAACACGGGGATTTTCCATAGAACCGAATCTCAATGAATTCAAGCTCGCCACCGGACGTGCACCCATCGTAAAAATATCGCGGTGAATTCCTCCCACTCCCGTTGCTGCTCCCTGATAAGGCTCAATCGCTGAAGGGTGATTGTGGCTCTCGATCTTGAAAGCACATCCGAGTCCGTCACCAAGATCAACCAAACCGGCATTTTCTTCTCCAGCTCCCACCAACAGGTTCTCACCTTCAGAGGGAAGTTTTTTGAGTTCCACGATGGAGTTTTTATACGAACAATGCTCACTCCACATTACCGAATACACGCCCAGTTCGGTAAAGGTAGGCACCCGACCGAGGCGGGATTTTATCATTTCATATTCTTCTTCGTTGAGGCCGTGTTCGAGGGCAAGTTCAAGTGTAACTTCCGGTTCCTGAATAGTTGTTTGAGACATTCCGATGGAGTAATTGAGCTTTTTTGTTTCGGGGAAATCAAAGGTACGATTATTTGAGAAAAGGCTCTAATGGATTAGCGGAAATTCGTTATTCGTTGAACAGTTAATTGGAAAATCGAAATGCGACATGCCCCTCTCACTCCCCGAATTCTCGGGGCAGCAGAACTGAATTTGGTCTCTCTCCTAAGAGAAACAAATTCTTGCTATGCAAAACCTTATTACCTTGCCATTCAATATTCCCTTGTTGAATGTTCGATATTCCTACCCTGTGTCCCTTTGGAGGAGCCGCAAGAACAGCTTGCTGTTACTTCAAACAAAACCATTCTACATTCGATGTTGGATGTTCCTTGTTAGACGTTCACCCCCCAAACCTCTGGCTTATCGCCTTATCCAGCTCCTCCCTATGATCAGGGTGAGCAATATCAACCAGGGCTTTTGCACGCTGACCTAAATTCTTTCCGTATAAATTTGCTATTCCATATTCGGTAACCACATAGTGAACATGAGCCCGGGTAGTAACAACGCCCGCCCCCTGTTTTAGAAATGGCACAATGCGGCTAATACCCTTATTTGTAGTTGAAGACAAAGCTATGATCGGCTTTCCTCCCGGTGAAAGGGACGCACCGCGAATGAAATCCATTTGGCCGCCCACTCCTGAATAATGATATGTTCCTATGGAATCCGCACAAACCTGTCCGGTCAGATCTACTTCTACCGCACTGTTGATGGCAGTTACCTTAGGATTTCTTCGGATCACAGCGGTGTCGTTGATGTAGGCAATATCCAGCATGGCTACGGAAGGATTGTCATCGATAAAGTCATAAGTTTTACGTGAGCCCATTACAAAACCACTTACAATCTTACCGGGGTGAATCTTTTTCTTTTTACCGTTTATCGCTCCCTGCTTCACTAATTCGATCACTCCGTCAGAAAACATCTCGGTATGGACGCCCAGGTTTTTATGACCGGTAAGACTTTTTAACACCGCGTTTGGAATGGCGCCAATACCCATTTGCAAAGTGGCACCATTATCAATCAGACTTGCACAATTTTTCCCGATCTTTAGTTCTGTCTCATCCGGCTCAGGCACGATCTGTTCAGGAATTGCATCATCTACTTCAACCAATGCATCAATTTTACTAACATGAATTTGCCCATCACCATGTGTTCTTGGCATATTGGGATTCACCTGAGCGATCACATATTTGGCCGTTTGAACCGCAGCTATGGTCACATCCACCGAAACTCCAAGCGAGCAATACCCATGCTTATCAGGTGGAGAAACATGGATCAAAGCTACATCCAGCGGCATAATTTCATTCCTGAACAAATTTGGTACTTCACTTAAAAAAACCGGCACATAATCCCCTCTCCCCTCATTGATCGCCTTGCGAACATTCGCTCCTGCAAACAAAGCATTCACAAAAAAGCTGTCCTTATATTCCGGTGCTGCGTATGGTGCCGGGCCTTCGGTGTGAAGGTGGACCACTTCCACATCTTTCAATCCCTGGTGCCGGTCGGTCATTGCCTGTACCAATTGTACCGGCGTTGCGGAAACCCCATGCACAAATACCCGATCGCCTGATTTAATTTTCCTTACCGCTTCTCCCGCCGTTGTGTATTTACTCATAGCCTTATTTTTTGATGATTTGGCTAATGATAAAGAACCATTGTGAATTTTTCTTTAAGAGAGCGTTCTGATTTCTATAGCTTCCGGAATGGAACACGGATGACACAGATTAAGCGGAGAATCACTGATTTTTTAGTGCCCACGAAATCCCAATAACCCGAAGTAATTTAACGTGAGTTCAAGATAAAAACTAAGTTAAAAGGATAAAAATGGATGCTTTTGGTCATTCCCGTGGAGACGGGAATCTAATAGCTGCCATGAATTCCGTATTCGCTACCTGACCAGCCATAGGATTTCGGGCATTCGCCGCGAAATGACCATTCAACGTACTCAACAGATGGTCTTTATATCGAATTCACGTTAATTTCGAGTTTTCTATGAGTGATTGATTTCATTTCGCTCCCGCCATTCTGCAACGGAGTAATAGTCCCAGTCCCAGCGGGACGACCGAATAAAGCCCCGGAGTTCACTCCGGGGCTTAATATATAAAGGAGCCAAATCCCGTAGGTATGATTCAAATTCAGGTTTTATAACAGTAACGTTGGGTCATCCTTACAGGACTAAATCTTTAGGCTATCTAATAACCACGGGCTGAAGCCATGTGGCTAAATTCTGTCATCCCTACGGAATTTTGAAACTATTTTGATCATCCCCATGTAATTCACAAAACACCTCATCTATTCCCTTACCCAAACGAAGGATTTCAATCCTTCCACAAAATAATCCAACAACTATTGTATTTATTTCAAATTCCCCTTAAAATCTAATATTGATATTAGAATATAAATATTAGATTTATTTATGCATTTATGAGGTTGATTTCACAAGGTGCTCAATATGCCATATCGGCGATCATAGCCATTTCGAAGCATGCAGAAGACGGGGCTGTTTCTGCTTCCTATTTATCAAAATCATTGAACTGCCCCACGGCATACCTCTCTCAAATTCTAGCCAAGCTCAAGAAGCCCGGAATTCTTAAATCTCAACGCGGACTCAATGGAGGTGTTTACCTATCCAAAGACATTGACTCAATCACTATGATGGATGTTATTGCCGCTATAGATGGTACCGAGTTTTTCGACAAGTGTTTTATGGGAATTGAGGGATGCGGACATATTGAACCTTGTCCTTTCCATCACTTTTGGTCGGTAGAGCGAAAAAAAATTCAGCGGTGGCTTGAAAGTACCACCTTTGCCGAAGTAGATGAGAAAATGACCCAAGTCTGGTTCGATCTCCGCTTGCAATTTTCGAGCGGTGTTCCTTCTTTAAGCCGATGACCACTGCTACTGCAACCATATCACCTGATATTTGCTACCACTGCGGTGAAGACTGCCTTTCCGAATCCGTCGCTTTTGATGATAAGGCCTTTTGTTGCTCAGGCTGTAAGTCTGTTTACCAAATTTTAGATGAAAGCGGACTTTGTTCCTATTATGATCTCGAAGCTAATCCCGGCATCAACCTCAAAAACACCAGGCATCGGGCTCGTTTTGATTACCTAGAGGATGAGGAAGTCATTGATCGCATCTCTGATTTTCGTGATCAAAACAAGCTTTCCCTTACTTTATACATCCCAAACATTCACTGTACTTCCTGTGTTTGGCTGCTGGAAAATCTTCAAAAGCTTGATTCGGGTGTTCTGCAAAGCGGGGTGAATTTTTTAAAAAAGGAGTTATCTCTTCTTATTGATACGGAGAAAACGACGCTTCGGGATGTGGTTGAACAGTTGGTGACCATTGGTTATGAGCCGGAAATTCGCCTTGAAAAACTCGACTCCAAAACTGAGAAATCCCATCGGAACCGATCGCTTTGGCTAAAAATGGGCGTAGCCGGATTTTCCTTCGGAAATATCATGCTGTTCAGCTTTCCGGATTATCTGGATACCACCGGAACCGGACTGGGTGATAATTTCCATATTTTTTTTGGAGCTCTGAATATCATTCTTGCTCTTCCTGTATTGGTGTATAGCAGCAGCGATTATTTGAAATCGGCTTTTGCGGCTTTGAATCAAGGCGGAGTGAATTTGGATGTCCCTATTTCCATCGGGATCGTAGCCTTATTTTCCCGAAGTGTGTATGAGATCATCACCATGACCGGTACCGGATATATGGATTCCTTTACCGGACTCATTTTCTTTTTATTGATCGGGAAACTGGTTCAGCAAAAAACCTTTCACCGGTTGTCTTTTGATCGGGATTATCGTTCTTATCTGCCAATCGCCGTAAATGTGATTGATAAAAACGGCGATGAAAAATCCGTCTCCCTTGATAAACTTATGCCCGGTAAAGAAATTCATCTTCGCAATCAGGAATTGGTGCCCTGCGATGCCACTCTACTTTCCGAAAAAGCGTATATGGATTACAGCTTCATCACCGGAGAATCCGAGCCAGTCTCTGTTACAATGGGTGAGCGCATTTTTGCAGGTGGGCGGTTGATCGGCACCTCTGCTTTGTTGAAGACTAAAGAGAAAGTCACCAACAGTTACCTCACCAAACTCTGGAATCACGAAGCTTTCACCAACAATGACAAAGAACTGAAGCTTACTACCTTCGCCGATAAAATCAGCCCTTATTTTACCGTCGCCGTTTTGGGGATCGCCTTTTTCTCCGGATTATATTGGCTGCAAACGGCCGGAATGGAGCCTGCTTTGTCTGTTTTTACCGCCGTGCTGATTATCGCCTGCCCTTGTGCGCTGGCACTTTCCACTCCTTTTACTCTGGGTTCGACCCTTAATATTTTTTCGCTGAATGGATTGTTTGTCAAGAATCATTTATTGATAGAAAACCTATCTAAAGCCACTTCCATTGTATTTGACAAAACCGGAACGCTTACAAATGCGGATGCCGCTGAAGTCCATTTTCATGGAAATGATCTAAAGGAAGCCGAGAAAAGCTGGGTTAGATCCGCTTGCCGAAATTCCATTCATCCCCTTAGCCGAAAAATTACCGAACATATACAGACCGACATTGCGAGGGATTCCGTGACCAAAGGTAGTAAATCTCGTGGGAATCTGCCTTCAATGACAACCGGGCTTCATCAGGGAGATCGCGTCGTCGAATACCAACCGAATTCTATTTCAACTTTAGTGACTCCTCGCGATAATCGGCCAGTTATTAGTTCTTTTGATGAAATCCCTGGGAAAGGAATTTTTGCTGTAATAGCTGGAAATCACGTAGTGCTTGGCTCTCGGCAATTTTTGTCTGAGCAATCTGAATTAGACATCACAGAAATTCCAAAAAACGAGTTCTCCGGCTCAACGGTACACCTGATGATCAATGGGGATTATAAGGGATTTTTTGGAATCAGATCCGGCATGCGGAATGGAATATCAGATTTGCTGCAGACCATCAAAGAAAAATTCAGCACCTATTTATTATCTGGGGATAACGAGGGGCAAAAGGATGAATTCACGAACTATTTCGGAGCAAGCGGATCCCTCCTCTTCAATCAAAAGCCGGAAGAGAAGCTTGACTTTATCACATCCCTGCAAAAAAATAATGAACACGTGGTAATGGTTGGGGATGGACTGAACGATGCCGGTGCCCTCAGGAAATCAGATTTTGGAATTGCACTTTCGGATGATGTTAGCTCTTTCTCTCCTGCCTGTGATGCCATTTTAGAAGGAAATTCACTCCATAAACTCAAAAAGTTTATTGGTTTCAGCAAAGCATCCATGAAGATCATCATCGCCAGTTTTGTACTTTCGCTTTTGTATAACACCATCGGGCTGGGCTTTGCTATTACCGGACATCTATCCCCTTTGGTAGCCGCCATATTGATGCCGTTGAGTTCCATCAGCGTGATGATCTTCACCTTTTTGACCACACGATATGTTGCACGCAAACGAGGGCTGGCTATATGGAGGTGATCTACATGCTCATAGGATTCAGTCTGCTGATAGCCCTCATTTTTCTGGGCTTGTTTTTCTGGGCAGTGAAATCCGGACAATTTGACGATCAATATACGCCCTCTATGCGCGTGCTCTTCGACAGTAAAAAATCTTCATCAGAAAAATCAAACAACAACCAAAAACATCGGGATGAATAAATGTCTTCATCATCAACTTTAGAAACCTTCCATTACGATAACGAAACGGTCCGCAAATTCGGGATTGCTACCATTATTTGGGGACTGATCGGGTTTATCGTAGGGCTCACCATCGCCTTGAAATTGATCTGGCCGGATTTCCTTGGCTTTATCCCTGAACTAAGCTATGGACGGCTCCGGCCTCTGCACACCAATGCAGTGATCTTTGCCTTCGCGGGAAATGCCATTTTCTACGGGGTATATTATTCGCTGCCAAGGCTATGTAAAACATCCATGTGGAGCCGAAAACTCAGTGATATTCACTTTTGGGGCTGGCAGGCGATCATTGTGTCCGCTGTACTAACGCTGCCCTTTGGCTTCAACACCAGTAAAGAATATGCCGAACTTGAATGGCCGATCGATATTGCCATTACCATTATTTGGGTGATCTTTGGGATCAACATGATCATGACGATCATGAAGCGCCGGGAGAAACATTTGTACGTGGCCATTTGGTTCTATATTGCCACCTTTGTGACGGTTGCTGTTTTGCACGTGGTGAATTCCTTTGAAATGCCTGCCACCTTCCTGAAAAGTTACCCGGTGTATGCCGGCGTTCAGGATGCATTAGTACAGTGGTGGTACGGACATAATGCCGTTGCTTTCTTTTTGACGACTCCCTTTTTGGGAATCATGTATTACTTCATCCCGAAGGCAGCTAACCGGCCTATCTTTTCTTACCGATTGTCTATCGTCCACTTTTGGTCGCTGATCTTTATTTATATCTGGGCGGGGCCTCACCATTTGCTTTATACAGCCCTTCCCGGATGGGCTCAGGCACTTGGTACGGTTTTCAGTTTAATGCTGATAGCACCGAGTTGGGGCGGTATGCTGAACGGCCTGCTTACCCTTCGGGGAGCCTGGGATAAGGTTCGGGAAGATCCCGTTCTGAAATTCTTAGTGGTTGGCGTAACCGCTTACGGTATGGTAACTTTTGAAGGCCCCATGCTTTCCATCGCCAATGTAAACGCTGTTGCTCACTATTCGGATTACATTATTGGTCACGTACACAATGGTGCGTTGCTCTGGAATGGCGGCCTGACCTTCGCTATGTTGTACTACATCACCCCAAGGATCTACAAGACCAAGCTGTACTCAGTAAAGCTGGCGAACGTCCACTTTTGGTTTGCCACGATGGGAGCCGTCTTCTACGTTATCCCGATGTACTGGGGCGGAATTACTCAGAGTCTTATGTGGAAAGAGTTCACTTCTGAGGGCCTTCTTCAGTATCCAAACTTCCTGGAGACCGTTACCCAGATCATACCGATGTATGGATTAAGAGCAATCGGTGGAACACTATTTATAATTGGTGCCATCATCGGTTCTTACAACATCTATAAAACCTCACGGCAGGGTTCCTTTGAAGCCGATGAAGTTGATGAAGCGCAGCCAATCATAGATCCTGCAGCCGGCCATGAAGAAAGCTGGCACCGCAGACTGGAAGGCCGCCCGCTTCAACTCACTGCGCTTACTTTAGTGGTTATCCTGATCGGTGGTATTGTGGAATACGTACCCACTGCTTTGGTGAAATCCAATGTGCCTACTATCGCCAGTGTGAAACCATATACTCCGCTGGAAATTGAAGGCCGGGATATATACATCGCTGAGGGCTGTAATAACTGCCACTCACAGATGATTCGTCCTTTCCGCTCCGAAACAGAACGCTATGGAGAATACTCCAAAGCCGGGGAATATGTGTACGACCATCCACACTTGTGGGGATCTAAGCGAACCGGACCCGACCTCCATCGCATAGGAGACAAATACCCTGATAGCTGGCACGTACGCCATATGTATGATCCGACCTCTACTTCTCCGGGTTCCATTATGCCGGCCTATCCTTGGATGTTTACCGATGATATGGACAAAGAAAGCATTCCGGCTCGTATCAATGCCCTGCGAACAGTAGGTGTACCATACGCAGAAGGATATGAAGACCTTGCCATTCGCGATCTTGAAGCTCAGGCTGAACAGATCACACAAGGGCTTCGAGAAAACGGATTCGGTGAAATTGACGGCATTCAGATCGCTCCTGATAAGCAGATCATTGCCATCATCGCCTATATGCAACGGTTGGGTGTTGATATCAAAGGAAATACCAATCCATGGGAAGATCTCCCATCAAGCGACCGAATTCGAGCCAATTTCACACCACAGCAGGAGGATGAATAGCCATGTATAAAAACGTTATGCGTGCTATAGAAGACATCGGCATTTATCCCAGTATTTCCCTGGTCATCTTCTTTGTCTTTTTTGTGGCATTGATCATTTACCTGATCATAAAAGGAAAAGATTACTGGAAAGATGCCGAGCGGCTTCCCCTTGAGGATGATGACAATATAAACTCCAAACATTCAGACCAATGAAAGTATTTGACGACGAAAAAGACCTGCTGATGGATCATGAGTATGACGGTATTCGTGAGCTTGATAATCACATGCCTGCCTGGTGGCTGTGGCTATTTTATTTTACCATCGCGTGGGGCGTGGGTTATATGGTATATTACTATATGCTTGGCGGGCCTACCCAAGAGGAATTGTACGAGCAGGAAATGGCAGCTGCAGCTGAGCAATACGGCCTGGAACCGGAAGGTGATGGCGGTGAAACCGAAGTTTCTGATTTCAGCTGGGCATTCCTTGAAGATCAGGAGCGCATTGAAGAAGGCCGCGAGATCTATATGAGTAATGGAAATCTCTGCTATACCTGTCATGGAGCTAATGGAGAAGGGATCGTAGGCCCAAATATTACTGATGATCTTTGGATTCACGGATGTTCAGCGAAAGAAATCGCCAGCAGTATTATTGAGGGATATCCCGATCGCGGAATGATCGCTTATGGAAGTGGTGCAAGGCTTTCGGATGAGCAAGTTCAAAGCCTGATCAGTTATATCGCTTCTATTCAGGGAACAGAACCTGCAAATGCCAAAGCACCTGTAGAACGAGCACAACCTTGTAGTTTAGAGTGAGGTGTGATTAAGTGATGAAATGAGCTTTGGTCATGATAGGATCATCCGCAAACTAAGTTTCTTGTGGTAAATGAAGATTAAAAAGTAGTATTAGCTTACTTCATCACTTTCTCACTCGTCACTTTATCACTAAAGTCCATATAATCCTCAAAAAAAGATCGTAATATTAGAGGTAATCGAGAGGTATGAGGTTGATTAAATAATGTCCAATTTAGAAGAAGAACGTCGCATCGATAAACAGAATTTTCGTAACCATCTTGCCACGGTAAACCAGGAAGGAAAGCGGAACTGGATCTACCCCAAAAAACCCAGCGGACGCTTTTACAAGGCGAGGAACGTTGTTGCGGTGTTGTTATTGACCTTCTTTTTCAGCGGACCATTTATCACTATCAATGGAAATCCACTTTTGCTGCTGAACATTATTGAAAGGAAGTTTGTGATCTTTGGTGTGACCTTTTGGCCTCAGGATCTGCATTTACTGCTTTTTGGGATAATGACCTTTATTCTGTTCATTGTGCTATTTACAGCCGTTTTTGGAAGAGTTTGGTGTGGATGGACATGCCCTCAAACCATCTTCATGGAAATGGTGTTCCGTAGAATAGAATATTGGATCGAAGGTGACGGAGTTGATCAATTCCGGCTCAACAAAAAGCCCTGGAATTTTGAGAAGATCAGCAAGAAAGTGAGTAAACATGCTATCTTTTTTGGGATGGCCTTCCTCATCTCCAATATGTTTCTTGCCTATATAATCGGCAAAGATCAGCTGTTTGAGATCATCACCGACCCGCCTTCTGAACACATTGCCGGACTCAGCTCAATGATCATTTTTAGTGGTGTTTTCTATGGCGTATTCGCTTTTATGCGTGAACAGGTATGCCATTTTGTTTGTCCTTATGGAAGGATGCAATCCGTGATGCTCGACAATAACTCCATCAATGTAATGTATGATTATGTTCGTGGAGAAACCCGGGCAAGTATAAAAGACCGCTACCAGTTAGAAAACAGAAAGGCAACCCTGGAAGACCTCGGCTTCAGCGCCAGTGAACAATTCGGTGATTGCATCGACTGCTATCAATGCGTGAAAGTATGCCCGATGGGCATTGATATCCGAAATGGAACTCAACTCGAGTGTGTACACTGCACAGCCTGTATTGATGCCTGTGATTCCGTTATGGATAAGATCGATAAACCACGCGGGCTGATTCGTTACTCTTCAGAAAATGCTATCCGCGAAGAAAAGCAAAAAGTCTTCACCCCAAGGGTAGCCGGTTATTCCGGGATACTACTGATCTTGCTCGCCACATTCATTACCCTGCTGACGCTTCGCCCAGATACTGAAACAACCATTTTACGTGAGCCGGGAACGCTCTATCAGGAGCTGCCCGATAACCGGTACGCCAACATTTACAATGTGAAGATCCTGAATAAAACCTTTGAAGAAATGTCTGTGGAAATCCGCCTGGAGAGTCCGGAAGGAGACATTGTTTCTTTGGGAACCATAGATCTCATTCAGCCCCAAAACTCCGCTGAAGGCCGATTTATGGTGCAAATTGACCAAGAAAACCTAAGCGGGCTTCAAACCGAACTGATATTTGGTATTTACTCAGGAGACGAAAAACTTGAAACAGTAACCTCCGGATTTTTAGGTCCCGGCAATTCTACTAATAATTGATCTTATGAAGAAATTTAACTGGGGAAACGGCATCTTTTTAGCCGCTACCTTATTTGTGATCGCAACTTTAAGTGTGGTCAGCTATCTCATCAGCCTCGACTTTTATCTGGTTTCTAATGACCATTATGAGCAAGGTGTTGAGTATCAGGAAACTATTGATGGCCAACAAAGAGTTAAAAACCTGGAAAATCCTGTATTAGTACTTTTTGATGAACCAACCGTCTCTATTAAGATCACCTTCCCCAAAGAATTACGGTCTGATTCACTTTCAGGAAGCATCACCTTCTACCGCCCGAATGACTCGGATCTTGACCGAAAATATAAGCTTCAGGTCGATGAAGATGGCCGGCAAACCATCCTCGTCTCTGATTTCGAAAAAGGCCGGTGGAAGCTTACACTGGAATGGAAACGGGATTCGCTGATTTATATTGACGAGAAGAATATTTTTATCTGATTGAATTTTAATGGTTTTTTTAGTCAGTAAGGCGTATTCAATGCGCCCCTGGCTGGTTTGGTGGTTTACTATGGAACTTTGGACTGGATTTACATTAGGACTTTTGGGCAGCTTTCATTGCATCGGGATGTGTGGCCCCATCGCCCTTAGCATCCCGGGTGAGAACAGGTCTGCCGGTGCTATGCTTTTTCGGGGATTATTGTATAATTCGGGCCGTATCTTCACCTATGCCTTCCTCGGGTTTGGATTGGGAATTCTGGGCATGGGCGCAACCGTTGCCGGCTATCAAAATATACTTTCTATAGTTTTAGGAGCATTGATCATTATTTTTGCATTTTTCCCTCACCTTAAGTTGCCCGGAAAGTTGAATATTTTATATACCCGGTTTTCCCGAATGATCAGCTCTTCCATTACCACACTATTTAAAGACAGATCGACCTCGTCCTCTTTTTTGATCGGGTTGCTGAACGGCCTTCTCCCCTGCGGATTTGTCGTAACCGCATTAGCTGTGGCTTTAGTAACTGATACCGCTCTCCACAGCAGCATTTACATGGCTTTATTTGGGTTGGGCACTTTGCCCGTGATGCTGCTTATGAACATGGCTCCGGGTTTCGTCACTCCAAAGTGGCGATCTAAACTACGGCCATTCTCTGCCTATTTTGCCATCATTATTGGGTTACTGCTGATCTGGCGTGGGGTTACGGTTGGTGATGGGATGATGGGACATTGAGCAACTAAGAATTTGCAAGACTTTCTTCCATTTTGACGCTATAATTTTAGAATCGAAACTTTATCCAACATTACTCCTCTCCATGAGAGAAACAGGTTATTAGTGGATCAAAGAATTAAAACTCACTTAGCCATCTGCTTGGGCTCGAACTTGTGTCCCTTTGGAAGGACAGCAAGTGCAGCTCGCTGCGTCTTGCGGGGAGGACAGCACACTTTACCTTATAACGGGCAATGCGATTCGCCCCTACTTTACATTCAACGCCTTCAATAAATCTCTAAAATTATCGAAAATAAGATTGGCAAGTTTATAGCCTTCATCGATTGGGGTTTTGGTGAACCACGCTACCTTCCAGTTGGCTTTGGAGCCGCCGACGACATCAGAGGTGAAGGAATCTCCCACGTACAAAATATCTTCCCTTTTCACCCCTGTTAGATCCGTTGCGTGATCAAACACTTTCGGGTGCGGCTTCATCTCTCCCACTTCTTCCGAGATGACAATATGTCTGGCGGTTTCCTTCAGGTTGAACTGATCAATCTTCAGCCATTGTGTTTCAGCAAACCCATTGGTCATAATACCAACTTCAAAATTTTGGGCGATCTTATGGTAGGATTCATTAGCTCCATCCAGCCACTCCCAGTGATTTCGGTAATAATTCATATATACTTTTCCGGCTTCTTCATGCATGTGCTCATCAACTCCCAGGTCTCTGAATGTCTCCTGAAAACGACGACGGTGCAATTCGTGCCGGTCTATTTCCCCTCGTCCGTATTCTTCCCACAATCCTTTATTGATATGGTGGTAGGTGTCCAGTAATTGCTGCTCTGAAATTCCGTTGAACATGTCGAAATGTTCGTGAACATCCCGAAGTCCGGCTTGTTCTGCCTTTTTGTGATCAAGGAGGGTGTCGTCTAAGTCAAAATAAATGAATTTGGGATTCAGTTGTGACAATGGAACAGTTTTTGATTATTGTTAAGTTATTTGAATCTAAAGAAATTAAAGCCCGTAAGAGGGTCACAAATAAACCACAAAATCTCTACTCATGAAAGCTAAATTTTTGATCATTATCGGAGTGCTTGCGCTTCTCGTTTTTTATGGAATCAGTGTGAATAACAGCTTGGTAACCGCCGAGGAAAATGTGAACGGAGCCTGGGCTCAGGTTGAGAATCAATATCAGCGAAGAGCCGACCTTATTCCAAACCTGGTTAATACCGTTCGCGGTGCAGCCGATTTTGAATCGCAAACCTTGCAAGATGTAATTGAAGCACGAAGTCGGGCCACATCGGTAAACATTGATGCCAGTGACCTTAACAATCCTCAGGCTTTTCAGCAGTTTCGGGAAGCACAGGGACAATTGAGCGGAGCTCTTTCACGCTTATTGGTAACGGTAGAACGGTACCCTGAACTTCAGGCCAACCAAAATTTCAGGGACTTGCAAGCTCAACTGGAAGGTACGGAAAACCGGATCTCCACTGAGCGCATGAGATTTAATGAGGCTGCCCAGAGGTTCAACACTGAGATTCGTCAATTCCCGAAAAGTATGTTTGCTTCCATATTTGGCTTCGAGCAAAAAGAATACTTTCAGGCTGAGCAAGGTGCAGAAGGAGCTCCTGAAGTAGATTTCAGTAACTAAATTTCTAAAATAGACAATAGATGAAAGACTTAAGATTTGAGATTACACAATCCGGTCTTTTATTTATTGTCTAACATCTTACGTCTTAGAAACACTCCCATGGCAAAATTTCTTACACAGGAACAGGAAGAAGATATTGTGGAGGCTATACGACAGGCCGAGCAAGCAACTTCCGGTGAAGTACGTGTTCACATCGAAAAGAAGTGTAAAACAGAGAACCCTATAGATCGCGCAAAGGAAGTCTTTGCTGAACTGAAGATGCATGAAACAGAATTCCGTAATGGAGTTATTGTTTATGTGGCCTGGAAGGATCATAAGGTTGCCATTTGGGGCGATGAGGGAATTCATAGCAAAGTGGGGCAATCATTCTGGGAAGAAGAACTGGAATTGATCCTTAAATATTTTAAAGCCGGAGATTATCAGACCGGTCTCACGGAAGTGGTGCTTCAGATCGGTCAAAAGCTGAAAGAGAATTTTCCGTACGATCAAAAAGGAGAAGTAAATGAGCTATCCAATAAGATCAGTTACAACAAAGATGAGGGGAAAAAAGATGCGTAAACTTTTAAGCCTGATACTATTTGTTGGAATCTCATTTTCGGTTACCGCACAGGACTTTTTTCCATCTCAACCCGATGGGATGGTCAATGACTTCGCCAATATGCTCACATCTACCGAAGAACAACGACTGGAAACGAAGCTGAGAAGTTATCGGGATACAACCACTAACGCGTTTGTTGTTGCCACGCTTGAAAGCCTGCAAGGCTATCCCATTGAAGATGTAGCCCGTGAAATGCATAATGACTGGAATATCCAATACGAAGAACGTGGAAATGGTGTTCTTATCCTGATCTCAGAACAAGACCGAAGTATGAGAATCGAAGTGGGTTATGGGTTGGAAGGTGCTATCCCCGATATCATGGCCAATCGGATCATCAATGATGTACTTACTCCAAGTTTCCGTTCCGGTGATTTTTATGAAGGATTGGATCAGGCTACAAACATTTTGATCGATCTGGCTGCTGGTGAATTTGAAGGCTTCCCGGAATCCCAATCATCCGGAGAAGGCTTTCCCATTGACGTCCTCATCATTTTCATCATCATCATTTTTATCTTGGTCACGCGTGGTAAAGGAGGAAAGGGTGGGAAAAGACATTCCATCGGATCCAGCGGTATCATCTTTTATGGCGGCGGATTTGGCGGCGGCGGAAGAGGCGGTTCCTTCGGCGGCGGTGGTGGTGGTTTTGGTGGCTTCGGAGGCGGGGGTGGATTCAGCTCCGGCGGCGGTGGCGCCAGCGGTGGCTGGTAAACTACCCCTGCGGGAATTAAAAATTTAAAATGAAAAATTGAAAGTTCACTACATTAAAATAGGTTTATTAAGTGAACTATTTTTTCATTTTAAATTTTTAATTTTGAATTTCCATGGCTTGCTCGAGGTCGGAAATGATATCTTCGACTCCTTCAATACCTACAGATAAACGCACCAGGCCATCCGTAATTCCCGCTGCTTTTTTGATCTCTTCATCAACAATGGAGTGTGTCATAGATGCAGGATGCTGAATAAGAGAATCAACGGCCCCGAGGCTTACGGCAAGAGAGCATAATCTCACATTATTCATAAGTGAAACCCCTGCATCAAATCCTCCATTCAGCTCGAAACTGATCATCCCGCCAAAGCCATTCTGCATGATGGATGAAGCCAGTTTGTGTTGAGGATGCGATTCGAGTCCCGGATAAAACACATGATCTACCTTAGGATGAGATTCCAGCCATTGAGCCACTTTCATGGCATTTTCGTTATGCTGTTTCATGCGTAGTGGCAAAGTTTTAAGGCCGTTGGTTGTAAGCCAGGCATCCATCGGGCCGGCAATCCCTCCTAAATTTTTTCGGTAAAGAAAAGTTTGAGCTTCCTCAAATAATTCCTTTTTGGCCACCATCACCCCTCCTATCACCGTACCATGTCCGCCCATGTATTTGGTGGAGGAATGAACAGTGACATCGGCTCCCAATTCAAGCGGTTGAATGTGGTAGGGAGTAGCAAAGGTATTATCAACCATTAGCAAGGTTCCGTGAGCATCAGCCAGTTGTGCAATCGCTTTAATATCTGAGATTTTGAGCGTTGGATTGGCAATGCTTTCCAGGTAAACAAGCTTTGTTTCAGGATACTTTTTTAACTCCATTTCTACCATGAATATGTCTGAGGTATCCACAAATGAGACGGAAATCCCCATTTCCGGAACTTCCTCTTTCAGAAATTGAGAGGTACACCCGTAGAGATCATTTTGAGCGATCACATGCCCGCCTTTTGCCAAGCTTAAAATTCCCGTTGTGATGGCCGCCATACCGCTTCCAAATGCCATTCCCTGGTAATTTTCAGGGTCATTCAGGCTGTAGGTTTCCAAAGCACATACGGCACGCTCTAATTCCTCTACCGTAGGATTTCCCAGTCGTGAATATACATGGCTTGCACCACCCTCTTCATGCCGAAATGCTTTGGCACCGGCCTCCACATTATCAAATACATAAGTTGAAGTTTGATAGATGGGCGTGGCATGGGCTCCGTATTGATCCTTATTTCCTTTGCCGCCGTGGATGGCTGCCGATTCGAATGTAGGTTTGATCTTAGTCTTCATAATGTACGGGGATTGGGGATTGCTCCTTAATGGTATTAAGTACAATGCTGGTGTGAAGCCTTTCCACGTCCGGAAGTGTGGTGAGCTTGTTACGCATCAATTGCTCGTAGTCTTTTGTGTTTTTAGCTACCACCTGAAGCAGGAAATCACCGTCGCCGGTGGTATGGTAGCAAGCCAGGATTTCCGGAATTTCCCGGATGGCTGAAGTAAATTCTTCTAATAAATTTAATTGGTGGACTTTCAGCGTTACTTTCACGAAAGCCGTAAATCCTCTTCCAACCGACTCTTTGTTTACTTTAGCCGCGTAACCTTCAATTACTCCTTCTCTCTCCAACCTGCGAACCCGTTCAAGTGTTGGTGTGGTTGTCAACCCAATCCGCTCTGATAATTCCTTATTTGCGATCCGTCCTTCCTGCTGAAGAACCTGGATTATATTCCTGTCAACGCTATCAAATTTGATATTAGGCATGGGAGGAGGATTAACTTGATTACACATTAATTATAGCCAATTATCCCGATAAATACCATTTTTAAAGTTAATTATATACAATATTTTTATATATAAAGAATTTTATTCTTTTATCAATTTTAACAAAGAATAAAATTCTTTTTCAGGTTGAAATAGCTTCTATAAACAGAATATTACTCCATTCGATGTGCTGAAATTAGTTAGCCGATCAATATGATCTGTAGATCCATCAAATTGTTGCCCGTTGCCCCGGTTTTTATGAGCGTATTCATTTTTTTGTGAAAGTGATAGGAATCATTATTCTGCAAATAATCCTCGGGATTTAATTTCTGTTTTCTGGCTTTAAGTGTTGTTTCAGAATTTACGATAGCCCCGGCAGCATCGGTCGGGCCATCCACTCCATCGGTAGCAAAACTTAACAGAGAGATATCATGCTGCCCTTCAATAGAAAGTGCTGCATTTAAGGCCAGTTCCTGATTTCGACCTCCTTTCCCTTCCCCTTTTACCTCAACCGTGCTTTCCCCGAAATACACATATGCGGCCGGCTCTTTTAGCGCCGACCTTTTACTTAATACCGAAATTGCATCGGTGCAGATCTTCCTGGATATTCTGTTCACATCCATATTGTAGGCTTCAGAATCAATGGTAACGTTATATCCTTGCTCCGACAGAAAATGGCCGACGTTCTGAGCAAGCATTCCTGCACCTGAAATCACTTTTACTTTATGCTTTTCCCACACATCTTTACTTGGCTTTGGATTTTCCGGAACATCACCATGCATCCCTTTAGATAAATGAATTCGAATGGAGTGCGGTGTTTCATCCCATAACCCATATTTTTTCAAAACCTGAAAAGCTTCAGTAAAGTTTGAGGAATCAGAAACGGTTGGCCCGCTTCCAACTACATCAGCGGTATCTCCGGGTACATCAGAGAGAATAATCGAAACCAAAGCTGTGCCAGAAAGTAGCTTCCCCAGTTTCCCTCCCGATGTTTCAGAAAGATGCTTTCTCACGGTATTGATCTCATGGATAGAAGCTCCTGAATTCAACAACAGTTTGTAGGTTTTCCGAAGTTCATCCAGTTCAATTCCTTCCTTAGGGATACACAGCAGCGAAGAAGCGCCTCCGGAAAGGCAAAAAATGACGGTATCCCCCTCCGGTATTCGCTTAGCCAACTGCCATAATTCGTAGGAAGCAGAAACCGAATCCTGATAGGGATAGGGATGGGTTCCACTAAAAACCTGAACCCGCTTCAGTATGTGAGAATCATTTGGTGAAATAATGATTCCATCCTCAATGCCCGATCCAAAATATTGTTCAACCTGATAAGCCATTTCAACGGATGCTTTTCCCGCACCAAGCAACCAAATCCGTTCAGTTGCCTCTATACTATCTAAGAATGAGTGCAGATTCATTTGGAAAAAATCTCCGGAAACAACTCTCTTCGCTACTTCCTGTAATACAAAATATTGTTGATGAAGCTTTTCTTTCATGAAGTAAATTTTTTTCTAAGAGTGAGAGTGGATTAATGCCAACGAAACTTAAAGACCTGAGCTCGATTATTGATAGCTTGAAAAATGCCTAAAAAGTCATCCCTTCGAAGGCAGGGATCTTAGTATTGCCCGTAATTCAATCATAGATACCTAAACAACAAGCAGATTTCGGGCATTCGCCGCTAAATGACCATCTTGCCTATGATAAAACCTGCTTTTTAATCGAACTCAGGCTGCTATATTTTTTTGAAATTATCGGTTCAATATTCAACATAGATCAGACGAATACCCAATTCATTTTCAAATACCTCTTCAATATTTGAGATACATTCATGAATTAAAGGATCTGTATAAAATTCAAAAAGTAATGGACGAACCTTTTGCAATAAAAAAAAGATGAAACACAATGTAAATGCCAACTAAGATTGCTTTCTTCATTAAGCCACAGCTCTCTTCTTGGCTATAAAACTATTCATATCGCTGAAATTAAGCCATACCATACACAGCATAAAGATAATAAGGTAAAAAGATAGTTGTGGCAGAATAGTCGTGGGTAAACTCAAAGAATTGTGGACACTCAACTTGAGTGATCGTCAGCGTTATGATCCTACTAATATCCACCAATCCCGATAATCCTGTTTACTCTGAAGGCCTCGTATCCGATCCATTTTAAAAATCCGGCACTTGTTCCAATAATGTTTAAAGAGAACCACTCATCCTGACCCCCATCCGGTAAAAGCCAAAGTTCATAAACCAGCTATCAAAGAATAAATATCAAAAGTGCCCTGACAATAAATTTAATGACCTGGGAGTTCATTTTAGTGCTTTAATTATTTGTTTCTTAACTTAGCTGCTTATGCTAACCGTTCATATCGGTAGCTGACAACTATTATACATACCATAAATCTACAATACCGGATGCGACTCATAAAATATACTGTTTTTGGTTTTATTTTTACGCTTTTTAGCCTTCCCCTTTTAGCACAGGATGTTGGCATTGATTTTGAGAATCTCAAAGTTGAGGATTTAAGTGACCTTCAAATTACTCAGCTATACGAGCGTATGCAGGAGAGAGGGCTTAGCATGTCCGAACTAGAATCTCTGGCTATTGCCAGAGGAGTAAGCCCCGCTGAAGTGAGTAAGTTACGGCAGAGAATAAATGAAGTGCGCAACAGATTAGATCAGGCAGGACAAGATCGTTCAAGAAGTTTAACAAGGAATAATGATCAAAGACTATTGTCTGACAGTACACGTTTTCCTATAAAAGTTGATACTCTGGGACTTTTATTAGACGGACCGAAAATACCGGATTCACTCAAAATATTTGGATCTAATATTTTCAGCAATAAGTTGCTTACTTTTGAACCTTCTATGAATATTCCTACTCCAGCAAATTATGTTTTAGGACCGGGAGATGAACTTATTATTGATATTTGGGGAGCAACTGAGAACACTTATCGTCTTACTATTTCTCCTGAAGGTGCTGTAAATATAAGTAGCATTGGTCCTGTTTTTGTAAATGGCATGACCATAGAAGAAGCCCGAGAAAGACTGGTTAATAATTTATCCTCCATTTACTCCGGTTTAAGAGGCGAAAACAAAAACACATTTGTACAAATTTCACTCGGAAGTGTTCGAAGCATTAAAGTAAGTATCGTTGGGGAAGTAAAAGTTCCCGGTACTTACACAGTGTCTTCGCTTGCTTCAGTTTTCAATGCTTTGTACTCTGCAAATGGCCCAAGCAGAAATGGAACCTATCGCTCCATCAAGGTGCTTAGAAATGGAAATGTACATAAAGAAGTGGACTTGTATGATTTCTTAGTATCAGGCGATCTGTCAGGTAACATTACCCTACAGGATCAGGACATCATTAAGGTAGATCCTTTCAATAATCGAATTCATGTAAAAGGTGAAGCCAAAACTATAGGTATATTTGAAACCCTTGATGGTGAAACTTTTGAAGATCTTCTAACATTTACCGGTGGCTTTAAACCTGATGCATACACTAATCGGATCAAAGTCATTCGCAGCACCGACAGGGAAAAAAAGGTGTTGGATATAAGTTATCCCGATCAAGCAAATACTATATTAAAATCCGGTGACAGTATCACGATTGAGAAGATCCTCGACCGATATGAAAATAAAGTTGAAATTGAGGGAGCTGTTTTCCGTCCCGGCGTATACGAACTGGAACAAAATTCCACCTTATTGACCTTGATCGAGAATGCAGAGGGATTAATGGGAGATGCCTATTTAGAACGAGCCGTTATATACAGGACCAAACCGGATTATAGCATTTCAGCTATACCTATAAATCTTAATGATCTGATGGCGGATTCTGCGGTATATGATATAGAGCTGGCTAAAGATGACAGAATCAAAATATCTTCTATATTTGATCTTAAGGAATTAAGAACCGTCAAAATCAGCGGTTCGGTATTGAACCCTAATACTTATCTTTTTATTGAAAACAGTTCTTTGAAGGATCTAATTTTCCAGGCTAATGGATTTCTGGATGAAGCTGCTCCATATAATATCGAGATTGCCCGCAGAATAAATGATAACCTGTCCAGAACTATTAGTAATGAGATCGCAGAAATTATAACTGTGGATATCGAGAATGGTCTCCAATATTCTGCTGAACTTGAGGAGATCGAGCTTAAACCATTTGATCAGGTTTTTGTAAGGAAATCTCCATCTTATGAAGTTCAGGAAACTGTTCAGATCCGTGGCGAGGTTCTGTTCCCCGGCGAATATGCCCTCAGTACCCGTGATTTCAGGTTGAGTGACCTTATTGAGAAAAGTGGCGGGCTCACCGAGTATGCATTTCCAGAAGGGGCCTCACTTACGCGTCAGCTTGAAGATGAAGTCAACGAGCAGGAGCTTACTGTTATAGATGACTCGCTGGTGGTTCAGAATAGACGACCGGAATCGTTAAATCAGGTTGGTATTCAACTTAAAGAAGTCCTGCAGAATCCAAATTCAGATTACAATTTAAGATTGGAAGCCGGTGATGTGATCGAGATACCAAAACGACTTCAAACCGTTCAGATCCGCGGTGAGGTTCTGTATCCGATCAATGCTCAATTTGACGATTCCCGTTCATTCCGAAATTATATTGGCGCGGCCGGTGGATTCACAGAGAGAGCCAACACAAAACGAGCCTATATTGTTTATGCGAATGGTGAGGTAGACCGTACAAAGAAATTTTTATTCTTTCGCTCTTATCCTAAAGTAAGGCCAGGGTCTGTTCTTATCATTCCTCCAAAGGAAGAGCGTACGAATATATCACCACAAGAACGAGTGGCTATTCTTTCCACCATCGTATCATTGGCTGCACTCTTAACCAATACCTTCTTCCAGATCCGTCGTAACTTATAAGGTTATTCTATTTAGCAAAAAAAGTGAGATGGTCTAAGTTCTTAGGACAGCGTTTTTGGTTTTCTTAGGTTGTTCATACTTATCAAGCAACGTTTTGATACACCCGGGTTGGAGGAACATCTCCAATTGAGGAATCTCCTCGTTGTTCATTGTAAAAGCTATTATAGGTTTTACACAGTTCAACGAGTTCTTTTCCATCTTTGGGTTTATGCAGGTAGAGTTTCTCGTATTTAATACTCCGAAAGAAGCGCTCAATGTAAGCATTGTAGGTTGCCCGGCCTTTCCCATTCATCGAGATTTTAACCACGTTCAAACCTGAGCTCGATTATTGATAGCTTGAAAAATGTCTAAAAAGCCATCCCTGCGAAGGCAGGGATCTTATTATTGCCAGTAATTCAATCATAAATACGTAAAAAAACAAGTAGATTTCAGGCA
>Ga0189284_100314_pt1 | contig 36276 bp, 34 predicted proteins | sample N32C7minimetaG_FD_130314 | JGI IMG/M metagenome (GOLD analysis project Ga0189284, IMG submission 130314) | Marine microbial communities from the Costa Rica Dome - N32 C7 mini metaG | ecosystem: Environmental > Aquatic > Marine > Oceanic > Photic zone | place: Costa Rica: the Eastern Pacific...
CTGATTGATGGTGTAGGCGCAGGGTGTTGGATTAGGATAAGAACAAGTTTAGGTGCCCAAATCAGGCAATCGGTCAGATGGGCTTGGAGCCATCAGACCGAGGGGCAGGGCAAACAGCCACGGCTTCGATCTGATGGAAACCCCATCTGATCGATGGTGCAGGCGCAGGATGCTGGATGAGGCTAAGAACAAGCTTGGGTTACCAAAAGCATCTATTTTTGTTCTTTTAACTTAGTTCTTATTCTTATCTCGAACTCACGTTAAATACCTAAAAAAAAGTAGATTTCAGGCATTCGCCGCGAAATGACCAGCTTGCCTATGACAGAACCTGTTTTTTAATCGAACTCAGGTGTGAAAGTAACGATGTCGGTTTGTTTGTCAGCAATGGAAACTTCATTTGGAATTATGGTAAAAGTGTCGGAATCCTTAGATCCAAAAAGCTGACATCCATTGAGCAGAGCAGATACCAATAAAAGTAAGAATATTGATTTCATGTGGCTCCTGTATTGGCCGCTAATCAAAAAAGATATTCCCACGTTTTAGTCGAATAGGGTCATTTAATTTTTCAATAAATAAGGGGGCAGATAGTTTTGCAGGAGGCTCATCCCCTCCTGTAATAAGCTGAATAGCCTTAGCTATCATAACATCCGTAGTGTCTCCGACCGCTTTAAGTGCAAGGATGTCTTCTTCAATGGTATAATCAGGAGCCAGTCCGTCTCTAAAATCGGAAAAGCCGGCAGCGTTGGAATACTTAAGGGTCACCGGTACAATGGCATAATTGTTTGGAGGACTGGCATTCTCTCCCGTCAATACATAGGAACCATAAAATTTACCAAAAGTAGGAGTTCCGATGGAGATCACATCCATATACGGGGTTAACCCGTTGATCAATAATTCACTGGCAGAAGCAGACGAGGATGTGGTCAAAAAGTACACCCGGTCTAAATTCAAATTATTGGGATCATCAGAAAATCGAGCAACCAGGTTAGGTGAGTCCAAACCTTCATTTTGTATGTAATAGTTTTCGAGATTTTCATTGTATTCATACCGTACGAATACTTCTTCATTTGAAGTTACGGATGGTGGGGCCAGGGCATTCGCAAAATTCGTAGCAGCTGTGATTCTTCCACCCGGATTGTATCGAAGGTCTATAACAAGCTCATTTACCCCTGCACTTTTAAAATCGGAGATTACATTATCCAAACTTTCGATAAACTGATCATTTTCTCCGGTTAAAAAACGTGCATAAAGCAAATACCCGATCTTGGTTCCGTTTTCTTCAATGATGTCAGAGTAAACCACCGGGTCTAAGTTCAGTTCACCTTTGGTTAATTCAACGGTTTCAGTTTCAACCAGAGTGTTTTGTGAGGAATCGTATTCAGCAAGCGTGTAAGTTGTTGTTGGCGACTCAGAATAATAGAGGTCGAGATAGTTTGTAGTATTTATCACTTGTCCGTTGATCTTAATAATGAGATCACCTCGTTCAATGCCGGCTTCTTTTGCCGGCGAATTCGGGTACGAAAACTCAACAACGATAAAGACATTATTGGAATTGGAAAAACGACCAAAATAAGGCGAAAAACCGGCGGTAAAGGAAGAACCGTTCAGTTCCTGCAACAGAGTTTGGGCATCATCGGAATAGTAGGAAAACTCATCCGTAGGCTCCAGCATGGAATTAAAAAAAACAGTGGTCGGTATTGTGACGTTTGGCTCTTCGGGCACTCTCTCATTCCAAAAATAGTACAGCTCCATATTTTGATGCATCCAGCTGTTGATCTCAAAAATTTCCTCTTCATCGTTTCCCGAAGGATTGTCTTTACAGCCTGAGGCTAGAAGAAGGGTGGAAAATAAAAGGGAAAAGAATAATATTCTGAATTGCATGTTAAACCACTTATTGGGTTGGTGTTATCGATCAGTCAAACACAAAACGGAAAGTGATGGTGCCCCACTGTGTTTGCTGAGGAACTCCGCCTGGTAATCTTGAAAAGCGCCATGTTCTGAGCGTACTCATCACTTCTCTTTCTAATTCCGGGTTCATCTTTCGCAGGGGAATGACCCGTCCTACGGTACCGTCGGGGCGAACTTCAAATCGTACCGTAATAACAGCTTCGGAATTAGAGGAATTTTCGGGAAGAGGTTGAACCATAGGGGCACGGTCAAGATCTCCTTCCCATTTCAATTCGTAGGGGGAGGTCTTTTCCTCATCATTGCCGATTCCCTGATCCGAGTTGATGTCTCCTCTTGCTCCGTCCGCGTCACCGCTTTCATCAGCGCCCTCTGTAACGGTTTCATTTTCCCGGGCAACAGGCGGAATTTCTACTTCCTCTTCTTGTGGTTCTGTCTCTTCTTGAGTGGGGTCAATTTGTTCGGTTTCCGGGGTATTGACAGTCTCTGCCTCAACTTCTTCTACCTGGTCAGCGAGATCGACAGGTTTTGTTTCTTCCTGAGTTTCTTGTTGAGGCGTATCCTCCGGTTCCGGAACTTCCTCAACCGGCTTCTCTGGCTCTGTCTCTGAAGGATTGGGACGTTGGGCAACTTCTTCATTCTGTACCTCTGAATACTCTGCTAATTGCCCGGTTTGATATTCTCCGAATTCAACCTCAATATATGACGGACGAACGTTGCTGTTCATATCAAAGGTGTACAAAAGGGAAATGATAAGCAGTACAGTATTCACTCCAAGGGTAACCTTAAGTGCAAAACGGTCATCTGAAGTGAAGTTATAACGTCCCATAATATCAGGAGCCTTGCTCGGTGGCCATTATGATTCTAAGATTAAGAGCCTTGCTTATGTTCATCACGCGAACGGCGTCATCAACTTTAGCTTCTTTATCAGCCCTTAATACAACGGTGCCATCGGGCTTATTATTTCGCGCATTGCGAATGGCAGAAGCAAGGGAACCTCTTGCAGTGAGATCGCCATCCACATAAAACTCTCCTTCCTTTGTGACGGCAACAGAAATGAATTGAGAATCTGTAGCGGCACTGCTTTCAGCGCGGGGTACTTCAACCCGTATTCCAAAGTTAGTGACAAAGGAGGAGGTCAGCAGAAAGAAAATAAGCAGCAGAAGCACGATATCCGTCAACGACGACTGTGAAAACAGCGACAAAGGCGGAAGGCGTTTATCTCCTCTTCTAAAGTCTCTTGGCATGGTTAATTATCTTCTTTTTTTGCAGGTGATTGTAACAGATCAAGGAAATCTGCAGAGGCATTTTCAAGCTCGAAGATCGAACGGTTGATCTTTCCCAACAGGAAGTTATAAAAGCCATAAGCGATCAGTCCTACTATAAGTCCGGCAGCGGTGGTGATCAGCGCTTCCCAAATACCTCCGGCCAAAACACTGGGGTTTACATTACCCTGCAAAGATTGAATGTCCATGAAGGCTTCGATCATACCGGTTACAGTCCCGGTAAAACCCAACAGGGGTGCAACACCGGCAATGGTAGCCAGCCAGTTCATGCGCTTTTCGAGGAAGAAGATCTCTTTCTTTCCTGCGTTATCAATGGCATCTTCAATATCTCGAATTGGGCGTCCCAAACGGCGAATTCCGGCCTTAATGATCCTGGAGATCGGTTTGTCAAATTCGTCACAATAACTGATGGCATTCGAGGCTCCTCCCTTTCCTGATTTTAACATATTACCAATGGTTCCAAGGAACTTGTCCGGGTCAACATGAGATCGATTCAATGCCCTCCAGCGCTCTATGATCACGTACATTGTGATCATAAAAAGAATGAATATCGGGATCATCAAAATTCCACCTTCAACCAGAAGGTCAAAAAATGAAGTGGTTTCTTCCTGCATAGCCATGAGGGAGTCTGTGGCAGTTGTATCCTGCAAAAATATCAGCAATGGGTGCATGTAGATGATGTATTTATTGAATTTTAGTTATAAAATAATTTTCAGAAAATGGCGATTCTAATTCTTCAGCAGCAAGGGCGGCGTCTCTCATCGTTCTGAACTGCCCCAAACTTACGCGCCAAAGCGTTCCATATTGTCGAGAAGGCACGGTTGTTACAAGTACCCGATATCCTTCTTCAGATAATTCATTTCGTCGGGACTCTGCACTGCTCTCTCTGCTCAGGGAATAAATGACAATGGTATATCCGTCGTTGGCCGCCGATACCGGCACGCCAGTCATTCCATATGCAGGTTGATTGGCTGGAACCGATCCGCCAGTTGATACCTGAGATGCGGGCTCTTGTTCCTGAACTTGAGCAGGTTCTTCGGCAGGGCTGTCCTCCTGGGGTTGCTGGGCCTGTTGCTCTTGAGGAGTAGTTTCTTCAGCTTGAGTAGCCGGGGGAGTAGTTTGTGTATTTGCAGAGGCCATTTGCGGCTGAGGTGTAACACCGGGGATACTTACTATTCCGAAGTATCCTAAAGCATAGGTTCCTCCACCCAATATGAGGATGATCAATAGTACCCAAAGCATTACGGGCTGAGATTTAGGCTCAGAAGGTGTTTTAACCTTCGTTTTATCTTTTTTGGGTTCAAATGCTTTTGCTTTTTCTGCCCCCTGGTTTCTTTTCTTTTTGGCACCTTCGGAAGAAAGGTTCTTGATCACAGGGATTACCTCTTCTTCCTCTTCAACTTTTTCTTGGGAAGAAGTTGGTTTTGCTTCATCTGCAAAGCTGTCATCTTCATCATCATTGTTTTCTGCAGCAAGGGTCTCAAACGGATCATTGAACTCTTCTTCGTCATCCTCATCCTCTGCATCAGGCCGGGCTTCCAATTCTGCTCGTAAAGCCTCTTCTGTATCATCGGAATCATCCTCCGCTTCTGTAAACTCACTTAACAGGTTATCACCTGATCCCTCTTCACCCTCCTGCTCAAACACTGCATTAAAATGGTCTTCTTCCACAGACTCTTTTTCGGTCTCTTGCGATTCCTCCTGCTTTCCTAAGAGTCCGGAAAACATGTTTTCGGCTGTATCGTCTTTATAAGTGTCAATTCCCCACTTATCGGGCCCCGGTTTTTCTTCTTGAGGGTCTGTTTCTGATCCTTTCTCATCATCAAGATCAAAGGGTGCTTCCTCTTCCCGGGGCTCATCATCATCAGCATGGCCCTCTGTTTCCTCATCCAGATCCAGCTCAAAAGAAGTGTGCGGGCCGGGCTCATCCGCGTCAGCAACATCATCCAGTAAACCTGCAAAGGGATCTTCATCAAGATCAGTTTCTGAAGGTGAGGGTTCGCTTTCTTGTGGAGTTTCCTCTTCCCTGGAAATAGCGTCATCCATTTCAATGGGTTCCATCCCCGCGTACTTGTAATTGATCTCAGTGGAGAGTTCATTGGCTGGAATAAAGATCACATTATTGCCAATACCGCTGAATACTCCCAAACCATCAACCTCATAGGCATCGCCCTCTTCGATCGCGGCCTTGATCTCATCAAGCAGTTCCTTCAACTGGCTTTCAACTTTCTTCTTTTCAAGACCTGAAGTTTCTACAAGAAGCTCAACAAGTTTTGAATGATCTATATGCATGGCTTACCCCTTATTTTCAGCTGTAAATTCTATAGTGTCTTTTGGTGGCATCATGACGTTGGTGCCATCAGATCTTTTTTCTTGTTTTTGGTTATGATGAACCGGTTTGAATGTACCCAAGCCTTTAATTTCAACAGAGTTCTTCATGATGATCTGGTCACGAATAACAATACCCAGCGTTTCTAAAAATTCGTTTGTCATAATAAATAATCAGAATTTTACGGTTAATCCTCCAAACATTTGAAAAGGACGTTCCGTATATCCATTCCAAATTTCGTAATCCTGCCCCAGAATATTCAACAGTTTGGCATAAACGCCAAATGTTTCGTTAATCTGATATTCTGCCCCGGCATTAAGCAATAAGAAGGAATTTAATTCTGTGTTTGTTTCCGGGGAGTTACGGTTTCCAATATATTCTGTCCAGCCATTAATTGTAAGTTCTTTTACCGGTTTAAATGAAACCGCTGCTTTCAGGCCCAGTTTTTCTTCATAAGGAATATCACCGCCGGATTTTAATTTAGGATTACGGCCATAGACCTTTACATCTGCCCAGAATTTATCCGGAACCAATTGTTGAGAGGTCCCAACATAAAGTTCGAAAATATTGGCGGTTCCATAATTTACGTCGTAGAAGCCAAGAACATTTGTCGGTGGAATTTCTTCCCGGAAATAGTAGGCATAATCTTTGGTATGGGTGTAACTGAGCCCGCCAAAAATTCTATTGCCGTCAAAAAGCTGATAGTTTATTTCACCGGAAGCCCCGGCCTTATAAGCATGGCGCAATTGTGTTTGGGAATTCAGAAAGCGATTATATTGATAGTGATCCTGGATAGTCTTTATTTCCGGACGTCCGAAAGCAGTTCCGGTAACAGACAGGTTTTTATTCAGGTTATGGATGATCTCAACTTCAGGAGCCGCATAGATTTTTTCAGAAAAAGTGTCGGAAACATAGGCGATTCCTCCCGTAGCTTTTAGACGGGTGGTGAAATCAAATAATCGCTCATAAGTAAAGGAAGCTCGAGCATCAGTCCAGTTTTGGCTGTCGAAGAAATCAGAGTTATACGTACCGGCTTCCACGGACCCTGTGATATCGAACGTCTCGTATATTTTTTGTCCCGGCCAGTAATAGGAAAAAGAAGAGTGAAGAACTTGCTCTTTTATATCTCCTGATGAACCGGAATTCCCGGCGTTCAATGTGGAGGAAAATATAGTACCGCCCAGGTTGATATCCCACCCATTCAGTGAGTTTTGCTTCTTTTGAAGGCTGACGCTGCCACTTAACCCGCTATATTCCTTGTCAGCAGTTTCGCCGATGAACGTATCTTGAAAGGGATCGCTAAGATTGAACAGGTAATTGAAGTCGCTGAGTGCTCCGGCATCAACGGTAAGCTGAAGGCCTTCCTGAAATTCTGTGATATAAGTTCCATTTACATCGAGATAACGGAAGCCGCTTTCCTGAGTATTTAAGTGGCCATCGGAAGCACGCAGGTTTACATTTGCAGAGGCGACGCTGTTCTCATCCAGTTTATAAAACCCATACCCATTCAATTCCGGCGAAAGATAGCTTCCAAACCCTGCTTTTAGATAGGTGTTAATACGATTCGGAATTTCCAGCAGGCTTCGAAAAGGCGGTTCAGGGCGGCCCAGTTGGGTAATGGAAATATCAGCCACAGCTTCTTCCGGGGTCTCCATAAACGGCATTCTGTTTGGGTCAATTTGAAAAACACGGGGACTGGGATTGAATCCCAGAATCGGTTGTCTTCTTAATCCGGGAAAGCGGGCAGTGAATTCACTCCGGATCTCAATATCCTGTGGATTAATCTCGGGTAAAAGAGAGCCGTCACCCCCTCCCTGTCCGCCTTGGGCAAAGGAAAGTGAGGGAATCAGAAAAATAAAAAGGGTAAAAATTAGCGGTTGTATTCTCATCATAGAACTGCGTTTCCTGAAGGTACTAAAAATTGACAAAGGTTTAAGGCTTAGCTAACGAAAAAGATGTACTGTAAGTATCGTGGGTTGTTCCTGAAAGGCGATCACATTAACGGCCTTTTCAAAACCCATACTGTATGTGTAATGATCGAGAAACCTACAGCGGGAAAAAATGCTTAATTTTGATCAGGATCGCTCCAGCATTCGTTCTAAAGCAAGAACCGCATACTCAGCCGTCACTTTTGGAACCGTGATCTGATTAACGACTTGGCCTTCTTCGAGTTTTTCCAGAGACCATAATAAATGCGGAAGATCGATCCTGTTCATGGTCAGGCAGGGACACATAAAAGGGTTCAGCGAAACGATCTCCTTATCAGGGTGCTCTTGCGCCAGTCGGTTCACCAAATTCATTTCTGTTCCTATGGCCCATTTCGATCCGGCCGGGGCATTTTCAATGGTGTTGATGATGAAACTGGTGGAACCGTTGAAATCGGAAGCCTGAACCACATCAAAGGTACATTCGGGGTGAACTAAAACCTTCTTTTCGGGTTCTTTTTTCCGCAGGTTTTCAATGTGCTTTGAGTTGAACTTTTCATGAACGGAACAATGCCCCTTCCAAAGGATCACTTTCACATTTTCAAGCTCTCCTGCATATTCAAAAGTTCCTTCCAAAGGCGCATAAACGGCCATTTGGTCTAAAGGGATTCCAAGGTCGTAAGCTGTATTTCGTCCCAAATGCTGATCGGGTAAAAATAAGATTCGCTCTTTTTGAGTAAAGGCCCACTCTAACATTTTTTTGGCGTTTGAAGAGGTCACTGTGGCCCCGCTAAATTTCCCTACAAATCCTTTGATGGCGGCTGTGGAATTCACATAAGTAAGGGGCAAAATGGTATCACCCCAGATCTCCTGCATCTTTTCCCATACTGTTTCTGTTTGATCGATATCTGCCATATCTGCCATGGAACAACCTGCACGGAGGTCCGGGAGAATAACCTTTTGATGAGGTTTGGTAAGCATATCGGCTGTTTCAGCCATAAAATGAACGCCGCAAAAAACGATGAATTCCGCTTCCGGCATTTGGGAGCAGATCCGGGCAAGCTTCAGAGAGTCGCCACGGGCATCTGAAAATTGAATTACCTCATCTTTTTGATAATGATGTCCGGGAATAAAAAGTCGCTCCCCAAACTTGGCTTTGATCTCTCTAACACGAGCTTCCATTTTTTCTACAGATAATTGGGTGTAGCGCTTGGGCAAGGAAACTTCTGATTCAATTTCTAACAGGTTTAAAACTTCCATAGAATATGCAGGTGTTGAGTAAACGGGGGCGTTATAACAACGAAATTTAGGTCAACATTTTGATCAGTAATGAAGGTATGAAAATAATTACTGAATTCGTTTTGGATAACAGGCTTTTATTTAAGGTTAAAACTAATATCAAGGGCCTTGACTGAATGTGTGAGCCAGCCGAGGGAGATCACATCTGCGCCACAGTTATTATAGCTTGCGATATTTTGCGGGCTAATTCCTCCAGACGCCTCAACAACGATTGCTGCGGGGATAATCTTACGCAATTCTTTTACTTCTTCAGGCGTGCGATTATCCAGCATGATCACATCTGCTTTTGCAGCAAGTGCCTCTTCAACCTGTGCGCGGTTTTCAGTTTCTACTTCAATTTTGACCATATGTCCGCAGTTTTTACGCACCAACTCGATAGCAGCAGAAATACTTCCGGCCGCTTTAATGTGATTGTCCTTGATCATTACGCCATCATCCAGCCGAAAGCGGTGATTTTTACCCCCTCCACATCGAACGGCATATTTTTGAAGGGCTCTCAACCCTGGCAGGGTTTTTCGCGTATCGGTGACAGTAATGTCGGGATCATCCAAAAGCGAGATCACCTCTTGTGTTGAAGTAGCAATTCCACTGAGATGCTGGATAAGGTTTAAGATAACGCGTTCTCCGGTCAACAGGGTACGTATAGAACCGGTAACTTTACCGATCTTATCTCCTTGTCCAACAGTATCCCCATCACGTTTCAATAAGTTGATCTGAACATTTGGATCTAACAAACGATAACCGGTTTCGATAGCTTCAAGGCCGGATAGTACACCGTCTGCTTTAGCAGTATAAACTCCGATTCCGTTCTTTTCGGCTGAAAAAATGGATTCTGAAGTGAGGTCACCCATTCCGATATCTTCGGCAAAGGCCTTTTCCAGGATCTTTGTTAGCTCAAGTAGATTCATTTTAATGATTGGGGCGTTTTATTTGTCTATTTTTAGGGTTGATGAAGATACCTTTTTTAAATCTCAAGAGCGATCATTGATGATCTATTTAGACCACGCGGCTACTACCCCTATGAGCAGTAAGGCACTGGAAGTGTATGTGAATGTGGCGAAGCATTATTTTGGAAACGCGAGCAGTTTGCATGATGAAGGCTCTGCGGCCAAACAGATTTTGGAAGCCTCGGCAAAAACGATCGCTTCAACGTTGAATGCTCGTCCACAGGATGTACACTTTACTTCTGGAGCAACGGAGGGAAACAATCTGGCAATCAACTCTTTATTGAAGGCAAAACAGGGCAGGCATATAATCACTTCAGAGATCGAGCATTCTTCTGTCCGGAACGTATTTATAAAATTAGAACAGGAAGGATATGAGGTGACCCGGCTTGCGGTGGATGAATCCGGCTTCATAAAATTCAAGATCCTTGAGGAATCGATTCGAAAAGACACCGCTTTGGTTTCCCTGCAGCACGTGAATTCTGAGATCGGGACTATTCAGGAGATCCAAAAAATCGGGTCGTTTTTACAAAAACAAGGCACCCTCTTTCACAGTGATTGCGTTCAAAGTTATGGACGCCTTCCTTTGGATATCGAGACACTGAATGTAGATGCCCTGACAATCTCTTCACATAAGATCTATGGCCCTAAGGGAGCCGGTGCCGTATGGATGAACCCCAAGGTAAATTGGAGATCGGTGTTTCCCGATCATGATAACACATCCAGGTTCAGGGCCGGAACCGCCGATGTTCCTTCCATCGCAGCTTTTGCCATTGCTGCAAAAGAGAGGATTTCCGAAAGGGAATCGGAACAAGAAAGGATCAGGACGTTCAAAGAGAAGCTGTTGTCAGAGATCAAAAAAATGGAATTTGAAGTAGAAGCTGAAGGGGCATCACAACAAAGCGTGCCAAATATATTGGGACTTCGGTTTCCCGGGATGGAAGGGCAGTTTATGATGCTGGAGTGCAATCAGGCAGGCTTGGCTATTTCAACGGGAAGTGCATGTCAGGCCGGTTCAGATAAACCGAATAAGACCATGGTCGCGCTTGGAAAAAATGAACAAGAAGCGAGGGAGTTCATACGTTTATCATTTGGAAAAGAAAATGAAGAGCATCAAATTCCACTGATTATTGAAAAAATGAATGGTATCTTGAATCGACATTTTGATAAAGTAAATTACTACAGAACGAAATGATAAGGATATGAAAAGAGGATTATTTTTACTCACGGCTTTCGCGCTTATGTTTAGTGCCCCCCTATTTGCACAGAGTAGCGCAGCCGGAGAGGCAAGGATCAATATCGTTAAATACAGTGATTATCAGTGCCCCGCTTGTAAATACTATGTACCTATTGAAAAGCAATTAAAAGAAGAATATGGGGATGAGATCTCCATTACTACCAAACATTTTCCGCTTAGTATGCACGAATTTGCACAAGTAGCTGCACGAGCAGCAGAAGCAGCAAGGGTTCAGGGAAAATATCAGGAAATGCACGATATGATATTTGGCGGACAGGAACAGTGGGCACGCGGCAATGCAGAAACGATGTTTCTTGGCTATGCCCGTGAATTAGACCTGGATGTTGAAAAATTCAGAAACGACATGAACTCCGCTGAGATGCAGCGCATTGTAATGGCAGATAAACGAGAGGGCCTTGAGCTGGATGTTAACTCAACGCCAACCTTTTATGTTAATGGAATAAAAGTAGAGCGCAACCCCAGAACAGCTGCTGAATTCAAAACTATTATCGAAGACATCGTTAATTAAAAATATGGACATGATTTTAAAGGGAGGGTGCGTTAGCGTCCTCCTTTTTTTGTGGAAGATTTCCAACCCAACCTTATTACTAATTTCCATTTCCCTTATCTTTGAGTGAATTTGAAAATCACTACTCCATGAAAGAATATTTAGCACAGATTATAAGCGAGTCGCTTGAACAATTTGAGTTAGAAGAGCCGCCGGAAATCAGAATTGAGGAACCCAATCAACTCGATCACGGTGACGCCTCCTCGAACATCGCAATGATGCTGGCTAAGCCACTGCGGAATAATCCACGAGCGATCGCTCAGCAACTTGTAGATGGATTGAAGTACGATGAAGAAAAGATCTCGGCTGTAGAAATAGCGGGACCTGGATTTATCAATTTCCGTTTCGCAGAGGAATATTTATTTGATGAGCTGTCTGAAATTCTGAAAAAAGGTGAAGCTTTTGGAAAAAGTGAGGCCAACAAGGGAAGGCGCGTGTTGGTGGAATTTGTAAGTGCGAACCCAACCGGGCCGCTTACGGTTGGTCACGGCCGGAATGCTGTTTTGGGCGATACCGTATCGCGATTGCTGGAATGGACCGGCGCATATGTAGAACGTGAATATTATTTCAATGACGCAGGCCGACAAATGCGGGTTTTGGGAGAAAGTGTTCGCGCCCGATATTTGGAATTACTGGGAAAGGAATCTGATTTTCCTGAAGGCGGTTACGAGGGGGAATACATCCGCGATATTGCTCAGGCTTTAGTGGACGAGAAGGGAGAAGAGCTTGCTGGGGCAGAAGACGAGAAACCGTTCAAGGAAAAAGCGGAGCAAGAGATCTTTGCAGATATCAGCGGAACGCTGGAGCGAATGAAGATCAAAATGGATTCCTTTTTCAATGAACACAGTTTGTACGAAGAGGGAAAGATAGAAGAAACCATCGAGAAGCTTCGGGAACTTGGCCTGGCTTATGACAAGGATGGAGCGGTTTGGTTCAAAACCACCGAATTCGGCAAAGATAAAGACACCGTACTCGTAAAAAGTACTGGAGAACCTACTTACCGTCTTCCCGATATTGCATATCACGCCAATAAACTGGATCGGGGTTTTGACTTATGCATTGACGTATTCGGGGCCGACCATATTGCCACCTATCCGGACGTGCTCTCGGGCATTAAATCGCTGGGCTATGACCCGGACAAAGTGGATGTGGTGGTTTACCAGTTTGTGACCCTGGTAAAGGATGGCAAGCCTTTTAAAATGAGCACCCGAAAAGCCAACTTTGTGACGCTGGATGATCTGATGGATGAAGTGGGCGCTGATGTCACTCGTTTCTTCTTCCTGATGAGATCACCCAATACGCACCTGGAATTTGATATCGCTCAGGCCAAGGAGGCCGGCGAGAAAAACCCGGTGTTTTATCTGCAGTATGCTCACGCCCGCATTTCAAGCATCCTTAGAAAAGTAGAAGAGGAATATGATTTTTCTGAACCGGCCCAGCTGAGCTTGCTTTCCCATTCAAGTGAGATCAAGCTCATTAAAACCATGCTGAAATTTCCTGAGAGTATAGCCAATGCAGCACGGCTTAGAGAACCGCATCATGTTATTACCTACCTCAATGAACTGGCTTCTGCATTTACAAGCTTTTATCACGACTGCCGAATTTTGGGTGAAGAGGAAAAACTTGCCCAGGCCAGAATGGAGCTGGCGAAAGCCACACAGCAGGTGCTCAGAAATGGATTGGATATTTTAGGAATTTCTGCTCCGGAACAGATGTAGGGAATTTTAAATGCGGTAATATTGAATGTAAATGGCTTCTGAAACATTTTAACATTCAATATCCTGATATAGTCAATGTGCTACGGATTTCTTTGAATTATGGTATTTGAAGATTAGTTTCGGTTAAATAATCATCAATATAATTCAATGAAGAGGCTATTCTTACTGGCAATAATTCTCATTTTGATGCCATTCTGGAATCTTTATGGCCAGGTTTTTAAAAAGATAGATACATTTGTTTTAGAGGAAACGGATGATGTTCTGTTGAGTGGAGATGTTCAAATTCAAAACATTAGAAACGACACTATTCTGGTTGTTGATAAAGCTCAATCGCACGTGCTTATATATAACAGAAATGGAAAACTTTTATCTTTTTGGGGAAGAAAAGGAAACGGCCCCGGAGACTTAAATCAACCAACGTCGGCTTTAAAACTTCCGAATGGGAATATTTTGGTAACGGAATTTAATGGTCGGATTACCAGGTTTTCACCCTCAGCGGAAGTAGTAGATATCGTATCAACAAAAGTAAACCGACTCAATAAAAGTTTGCTCCTGCCAAATGGAAAAGTTCTTTTAACCGGCAATAACTATACGGCAGAAGAGCACTATCTGCTTTACCTTTTTGATCCGGAAAATATGGTTGTAGATAAAGAGATCTTCCCGTTGCCTTTTGATCCAAAAGTGTATGCCATGCAGCCATTAACATTGGCAGAATCCTCTTATGCTACAGTATGTGTAGATAAAATTATTGCGGCACACTCAATGCTGCCGGAACTTTTTTTCTTTGATTTTGAAGGAACTCAAATCGGCAACAAAACCATCGAATCAGAGTTGTTTTCAGTGATGGAGAAGGTAGAAAACGCAACTAACCCCAATGAAACGGTTGAATATTAAATGGCTCTTGATCCCATTTAACATTCAACATTTAAAATTTAGCATTCCGTCTACGCCGGCCGTAATTTTGTAAAACAAACAATACCCTTCACAAGTTGATCTTCTACTTCAAACCCGGCTTGATTAAAAAGCTTATTACTTTCATCCACAGACCAGAAGTTGATACCGCCAATAGCCACAGATTCCTGTAATAACCGTCCATACCAGGCATTGGATTTGATGAGGTGCATCATAAAGAACACACCGTCTTCATTTAATACCCGTTTGGCCTCATATAAAACCTTTAGCTCTTCGGTAAGCTCATTCAGGGTGCCACCCATTACAACGCCGTCAAAAGTGTTGGAAAAAAATGGTAATTGCCTCCCGTCTGCACGGATGAAAGTCATATCCGTTTCATCGGCTTCGGCTTTGAGGCGGGCCTCTTCGAGCATTTGGTAAGAGAAATCGAGCGCAACAATGTTGGCTTTCTTTTGGGCAGCTTTTAGTGCCCGGCCATATAAAGCAGTTGAACATCCTAGATCTAAATACCAGCCATCTTCTTTTGGGGCGGTCCAGTCAATGAGCAACTCATGCTCCTTTTCAATGGGAAACTCTTCCCCGGAAAGCAATGAGAGCGATCGCTTTCGCCAGATGTCCTCATATATGGCTGCGGTGATCCTCCAGTGATTCGTGCTTTGAGCAATAGAGGTGAATTCAGGCTCTTTTCCTAAAAGATCAATGATGTTATTTTTAACCTGGTATTCATCTCCTTCCTTCGAGCCAACGGTTCCATTGAACGGCATAGAAAGGGTGGAAATTTCATCGGGTATGGAGATCCCGGCTCGTTCATCTATTGGAGAGCGTAATTCAAGCTTCATATCTAATCATTGTTTTTTCGTGAATACGCTTAATTCCAGTCAGTGTTACAGCCGGCCGGAAGTAACTTTTCCAAAGTTAGCCCGGGAAATCTACTTCTGTAATACGATGGAGATCTGCGCGCCTTTATGAACACTTAACATGCGGCCGGCATTTCCTTTGTTAATACCAATCTCCAGCATGCCTGAACTCCCTATAAAAGCTGCCGGTTCGCCTTCTTCCACATCGCCAAAAGTGGTTACAATCTTATTGAGCATGGTATTTCCAACATAGATCTTAACGTTTTTGCGCTTAAGGTGGTCATCAATGAGCTCTTTAGAAATATTCGTTATCAAATTCCCGAAGCGGTCGATGTGAACTACCCAACCCTGCAGCCCGTCTTTATCGGCAATGGGAACAGCCCAATGGTAGGTAACGAGCTCGTCGATAGGTTCGCCAATGTCTTGAAGCAATACGCCATTACTGATATGAGCAGCAACAGGCGCAAAAATATCCCGCCCGTGAAAAGTTTTGGAAACCCCTTCCCGCCAGAAGTTTGAGTTGTTCAGTTTGTAAGCTTTATAATCGAATTCATTAAAGAAGAGGGAAAAAATACCATTATCGGGCCCCACAAAATATTGATCCTTCACTTTTAGGGCTACCGGATGACGTGAGGTTCCAACACCGGGATCTACCACAACTAAATGCACGGTATCCAGGGGGTAAAGAAAAGCGGTGTTTCGGACTACCCATGCACCGGCCATAATATCTTGGGGTGGAATCTCATGGGAAACGTCAACGAAGCGGGCATTGGGAGCAATTCCCAGCATGATCGCCTTCATGGCACTCACGTAATGGTCTTGTAATCCGAAATCAGTTGTAAGAGTAATTAGTTGACTCATCAAGCATAGCTGTTGAGCATAACCGGCATAACCAGCATCAGGATGTCTTCGTTATCATCTTTGTTGGAAGGCTTTACAATACCGGCGCGATTTGGGGAAGAAAACTCGAAGGTCACTTCATCATCATCAATATTGCTGAGCACATCACCCAGATACTTGGCATTGAAACCGATCTCCATTTCTTCATTTGAATATTCGCATTCGATGGTTTCTTTAGCCTCGCTGCTCATATCAAGATCTTCGGCTCGAATGGTCAGTTTATCTGAGCCCAGCTGGAGCCGAATTTGCCGGGTGGTAGTACTTGAGAAAATAGCGACACGCTTTACCGTTGAAAGCATCTGATCCTTGCTAATGGTAAGAAACTTGTCGTTATCGCGCGGGATAACAGAATCATAATTCGGGTACTGCTCGTTGATCAGGCGGGTGATCACGATGGTGTTCTCACTTTTGAAACGGGCATGATCTTCGGTTACAGTGAGGTTACATTTTTCTCCGTCAATGGTTTTTTGTATGAGGCTCAACGCTTTATCAGGAACAATGAAATCCACCTCTTTATCGGCGGTTATCTCGCTGTTCGTATATTTGACCAAACGGTGGCCGTCGGTTGCAACAAATTTGCTTTCATCGGCTCCGATCTGGAAATAGACCCCCATCATGGCAGGACGAAGATCATCACTTGAAACCGCAAAAAGTGTTTTGTGAATGGCGTTATTCATCAGCTCAGTAGTAGTACTGATGCTGGTTCCGTCATTTAGGTTTGGTACTTCCGGAAATTCATCGGCATCATCCCCAACCAGCTTATAGTTTCCTTTGTCAGTACGGAAGTTGATATTCTTGCGGTCATCCACACCAAAGAATACCGGTATGTTTGGAAGTTGACGCAAAGTCTCCAATAAACGCCGGGCAGGGATGGCAACCGCTCCCTCTTCTTCAATATCAGCTTTAATATACTCGATGATAGAAATTTCGAGATCGGTTGCTGTCAATTTCAGTTTGCCATCTTCACATTCAAAAAGAATAGTTTCAAGGATGGGAAGAGTGGCCTTGGACGGCACGGCTCCAATCACGGCCGAAAGCCCTTTATTAAGTTCATTGCTCGATACAGAAAATTTCATACATTCATTATTTAAAAAGGTTAAAGGGCATTATTTACCCACAGTTGCCCTTTCTATAGAGTGTCCTTATACTAAGAAATACTGGCTCTCTCTGCAACCACAGAAAGAGTAATTTTCAACGCAAACAAGTCCCGGAATATATCGTTTAAGCGCTACAGTAACCTTTTAATTTTTATTATTTTTGTTGATGTACCGCTTCCTTTCAGCGCTTTTGGTGGCTGGCTTATTTCCCCTGCTCAGTCGGCACAGGTAACATATAGTACCGATTTTTTGAGTACCGGCAGCGGTGCACTTGCCTTGAGAATGGGAAGTGCCTAAACTGCTTTGACTAACGATGTTACCGCAGCATTCTGGAACGTGGCCGGACTTGCTGAGGTAAAAAACACAACTTTTATAGATGCATTTCGAGCGATTCAGTGCGATAGCGTTACGGTGTTATAGTTTTTACCTTATAACACCGCAACACTTAAACACAATCGCACTGTAACACTAAAACCTTTCATTTTGCGCATCATTATTTTAGGCCCAACGGCTTCCGGTAAAACCGAGCTTTCTCTGCAGCTTGCGGAAGAACTTGGCACAGCTATAATTTCTGCCGATTCCCGCCAATGCTATAAACACACTGATATAGGCACGGCCAAGCCACCATCTCGTGAATTGGAAAGAGTTCAGCATTACAATATCTCTTTGCTGGAACTGAAAGAAGATGATACTGCCATGAGTTTTCAGCGGCGGGCTAAAAAGTGGGAGGAAGAAGTTCAGAAGAAATCTGATCATGTAATTTATGTGGGCGGAAGTACGCTGCATATCCAAAGCCTAATTCAGCCGTTCAATGAAATGCCGGAGGCGGATGAGGAGAACATCAAAAAGCTGGAAAAACGGATCGAGGAAGAAGGGCTGGAATCATTATATGACATGGTGAAAGAAATAGACCCAGAATACTTGGAGAAAATGGATGGAATGAATCGGCAGCGCATTATCCGGGCGTTGGATGTTTGGATGCAAACCGGAGAGCCATTCAGCAGTTTCCATCACCGGGGTGAAATTCAACCCGACGAAAACACTGTTGTATTTGGATTGAAGTGGCCGCGACAAAAATTGTATGATCGCATCAATCGGCGTGTTGACCAGATGATGGAACAGGGGTTGGTTGATGAGGTTAAAGCTATTTTGGGTGAGGGACATTCTAAAGAGCTTCAATCATTGAATACGGTAGGCTATCAGGAGATCATTAAATACCTGGATAGAGAATGGTCGCTTGAGAAAGCGAAAGAAAAGATCAAAACCAGCACCCGCCGTTACGCCAAACGCCAAATAACATGGTACAAGCGATGGGATTTTATTCAATGGCTGAATGCGGATGAGATGAGTGCTGAAAAAATGAAGGAAGAAGTTTTAAGAAGATTGAACTGAAGAAGTAGATATCAAAAGGAAGTCAGGAGTCAGAACTCAGAATTCTTTTCTGAATCCTGAGTTCTGACTCCTGTATTCTCAAAGAGAAGTTAGCAGCTAAGTTACAGAAAGGTTAACTTTGACATTCACTTAAAACGAAGCCCAAATATGTACAAAGCGAAAGTTAACGTGACGCTCCGTCCGTCGATTTTAGACCCTAAAGGAAAAGCCGCTCATCATGCCCTGCAAAATCTTGGATTGAATGAAGTTCAGCAGGTTCGCATAGGAAAATTTATTGAGCTTGATGTGGATGCCAAAGATGAAGCTGCGGCCAAAGAAATTGTGGAATCTGCCTGCACTCAACTGCTGGCAAATGAAGTAATGGAAGATTTTGAAATAGAGATAGAATCTTAATTCATGGCGCTCCTTATTCTTAATATCAGAGAAATTTTATTATCAGAAGAAGGAGTAGAATACACCACTGAAACGAAAACGGAGGAGGAAGTCGAGGATTCGGTTACCACCCCCTGGCGACTCATTCTCTATGATGATGACATTCATACCTTTGACGAAGTGATCTCACAATTAATGAAAGCTACCGGATGCAGTCTTTCCGAAGCAGAAGACAAAACCTGGAAGGTTCACAACGAAGGTAAAGCGCTTGTTCATGAAGGCGAATTTGAGGAATGCCTGCGCATAGACGGCGTACTTAAAGAAATTCAACTTGTTACTGAAATAAAAGGATAGAACAATGGCCACATTTGGTGTAGTAGTATTTCCAGGATCCAATTGCGATCACGATGCATACCATGCCATGAAGCACGTGATGAACTCGGAAGTAAAATTTCTATGGCATAAAGAGACCGATCTCTCCGGGATCGATTTTTTGATTGTTCCAGGCGGGTTTTCCTATGGTGATTATCTCCGATCAGGAGCTATTGCCCGCTTCTCACCAATAATGCAAGAGGTCGTGAAGTTTGCTGAAAAAGGCGGACCGGTGATGGGCATCTGTAATGGGTTTCAAATTTTGCTGGAAGCCGGACTTCTCCCCGGCGTGATGATGCATAACGAAAAGCTGAAATTCGTTTGCAAGAATGTATTCATCCGAACCGAGTCCACCGATAGCATTTTTACTTCTGGATTGGAAAAAGGACAAGTATTGGATATCCCCGTCTCTCACGGTGAAGGAAATTATTTTATTGATGATGACGGTCTTAAGTCACTACAGGACAATGATCAAGTGCTGTTCCGCTATTGCGATGCAAAAGGGAAATTAACAAGGGAAGCTAACTTTAATGGGTCCATCGATCATATTGCTGGAATTTGTAATGAAGGGAGAAATGTTCTTGGCATGATGCCCCATCCCGAACGAGCCATGGAAAAATTATTGGGGTCTGTGGATGGAAAACCGATCTTCGAGTCGATCCTTCATTCACTTTCAGCAGCTTAACGAATCTTCATGAGTACAGAAACCCAGCCGGAATTAATGTTGCATAGCGAGGGCTTGGTTAAGCGCTACAGCAGACGTACGGTTGTGGATGATGTGTCGATCAATGTGAAGCAGGGTGAAGTGGTTGGATTGCTCGGCCCTAATGGTGCCGGCAAAACAACGACTTTTTATATGATGGTTGGTCTTGTTCGTCCCAATGCCGGAAAGATCTACTTGAATGACAAGAATCTAACTCGTGAGCCCATGTATAAACGAGCGAGAATGGGTATAGGTTATCTTGCCCAGGAAGCCAGTGTATTTCGTAATCTCACCGTTAGGGAAAACCTTGAGTCGGTGCTTCAATTCCTAAACATTCCCCAAAAGGAGATCGATCTTAAAGTGGAGAAACTGATCGAAGAGTTTGGCCTTCATAAAGTAGTAAGCAGTAAAGGATTTAGCCTTTCGGGCGGCGAACGAAGAAGAACAGAAATCGCGCGAGCGTTAGTTACAGATCCGAAATTTATTTTATTGGATGAACCTTTTGCCGGTGTAGATCCGATCGCTGTTGAAGACATTCAGGAGATTGTTTCAGGATTAAGACATCAAAATATCGGAATCCTGATCACTGATCATAATGTGCATGAAACGTTAGCCATCACTGACCGGGCTTATCTAATGTTTGAAGGAAAAATATTGATGGAAGGCTCAGCTGATGTGCTTGCCGAAGACAAAAAGGCAAAACAGCTGTATTTGGGGAAACAGTTTAAATTAGACCGCTACACTTCAGACTAATAATAAGATCCGATCCTATGGAAACCATTACCGTTCATGATTTAAAGAAGAGAAAAGAAAACGAAGCCTCTTTTTTCTTGCTTGATGTAAGAGAGTACCACGAATACTTAGTTTCAAATATTGAGGGCTACCATATCCCCTACAATGACCTGGAAAACCGTTTAGGTGAAGTTGATATGCATAAAGATAAAGATGTGGTAGTAATGTGCCGCTCCGGGAATACCAGCAAAGATGCAGCAAAGATCCTGATCGATTCCGGATTTGAGAACGTTTTCAGTTTAGAGGGTGGAATGAAAAAATGGGCGAAGGAGATCGACCCCTCACTTCCGGTAATTTAGGACTCCAAGGGGCAATATTAGTTTTTCGGCACCAAAAATGTTTATGCTAAAGCAGCGATCTGGTTCAGAAGCTCTTGGTTGCTATCTGTATTCTTGAGGACCTTAAGAAGGCCAAGCATAGACTCCTTTGGTGATTTTTTGAGCAGATACCTTCTTACCATATTCCGCTCTTCCAGGGAATCGGTGATAAATTTATGCTCATTCCTTGTGCCTGAAGCTGCGATATTTATAGCCGGGTAAATACGATCATTGGCTAACTCGCGATCCAGCACCAGTTCCATATTTCCGGTTCCCTTGAACTCTTCAAAGATAAGGTCATCCATTCTGGAATTGGTTTCGATCAAGCAGGTAGCAATTATAGTAAGTGAGCCACCACCCTCAATTTTTCGGGCGGAACCAAAGATCTTTTTAGGGATCTCAAGAGCACGGATATCCAAACCTCCGGAAAGCGTCCGCCCGCTATTTGTTTGAATGGCATTATAAGCACGGCCTAAACGGGTGAGTGAGTCAATTAACAATACAGCATCCTCTCCCATTTCTGCTTTTCTCTTGGCATATCCTAAGGCCATTTCTGTAATTCGAATATGGCTTTGGGTTTGTTTATCGTTTGAGGAAGCAAATACTTCTGCTTGGGTTGTACGAATAAAGTCAGTGACTTCTTCCGGTCGTTCATCAACCAAAAGAACGCTAACGTGCACATTGTCGTAGTTGTCGGTAAGTGATTTGGCGATTTTTTTAAGCAGTACCGTTTTACCGGTTCGGGGAGGGGCTACTATAAGCGCTCGTTGTCCTTTTCCGATGGGTGCTACAAGGTCCATAACGCGCATTTCCACGTCATCTGCATTAAAGCCAAGTTTGAGCCAGTCTACCGGCATGATCGGTGTTTGGCGTTCAAACCGGCTGGATTTGGTCCAGGCTTCAACCGGTCGGCCATTGATTACATCAACTGAGGATGCGTGTTTATTACCTCGGTTGTCTTCTTCAAACTCACCTTCTAAAACAAGACCCGGACGAAGATCCAGCTCTTTCACTTCTTCAGGTTTCAAGAAAGGGTCTTGGGGTTGGTATGAAAACTCATAATCAAGCTTGCGAATAAACCCCCACCCTTTTGAGTTAATCTCTAATACCCCGGCATAACGTCCGGCCACTCCCTGATTGTTTTTCCAGTGAAACTTAGGAACGAAAACATTGCCGCTTTTATCATTGCGGTTGCTTCGCTTGTTCTTATTGCGATTCTTTTGATTCTTTTTACGTGCCATGTACTTGATGCGTGTTGTTTGATCCTTCTCTCGGTAATGAAAAGTGGAAAACCAAATTTAAAGTGTATAGTAAGAGGAAGGAGGGAAAAAGAAGGTGCGGATTATTCCTCCGCACCTGGAAACTTATTGGATGAGAAAAGATACAAATGTTTTTATTGATACCAAATTAACGAACGGTTGTAGATTCGTTAATAAAGCTGTAACAGCTATTTAATGAACCGTCAACACTAATCGTTTGTCCATTCTCAAGATTTAAGGTAAAAAACTTATCTTCTGAATTTGGCGTCACCTCTTGGAAAGAAGACATTTGACGATTAACGGTATTTGCTACTGAAGGATCTACTTGTTTAGCTTTATTCAAGTAATCGATTACTAACCAATATACCACCTTGTCTGAAGCTTCAAGAGAGCGGTCTTCCGTACATTGAGTAACAGCGGCTCCGTAGATTGTAGCCATTTTAATGTAGGCTCTCCCGTCATTCGCGTCTATATCCAGAGCATCTTGCACGTAACCTTTCGCTGTAGCTAATTCTTCAAGGTTAATGTGCATGTCTGCAAGTCGGAGATATAGATCTTTCTTTTCAGAGTCATCGTCTGTTCTTTCCATTGCTTGGTTATAATATTTAACAGCATCCTTATAATCGGCATTGCTGCGTGCAAACTCGGCAAGATCCATGGCACTTTCGTAAGTTGGCTCCAGCTCATTGATCTTAAGTTTAACTTCATTGAGTTTTTCCCGATTATCAAGGTCTTCATAAGCTGCTTCAAGCGCTTTCCAGGCGTCAAGATTTTCAGGGTTTTTTTCAATTAAAGGAGTAAAATATGCGATCTGCTCTTCAGGAGAACCTAATATTTCTTGCTGTTTTTCTTCGATGAATGCAAGCGCCTCACCGTCAGCATGAGGTTTTACATTGTCAATAAAGTCTTGAGCTTCTTCTTTGGTGCCTTTCCGTACAATATTATTAAGAGCTTGGCGAAGGTAATAGCCATCACCCAGGGAAATTGCTCTTTCAGGGTTTAATTCAAAAAGCTTGGCATAATCATTGTATGCTTTTTGAAGACCGTCATCAATATTATTGTAATTCTGCTGATAGAAACGACCCCGGCTGAAGGTTAGGTCAAATTCTGTTTTTCGATCATCCCCAAAAAGTTCAAGAGCTTCATTTAAGATGATTCGGGCACTATCGACATAGGCCGCTTTTTCGCTGGGATCTTCTTTGCTTCGAGCAATCTCCTGATAAATCTTAGCCATGCGCTCGTATTGTGTCAATAGACTGAAGCGAGGATTACCTTCAAGTTTTTCAGGTTTAGCACAAATCATCCATCGACCATAGTCTAAGGCAAATTCATAATCACCGGAACGATAGTTTTCATAAAAAATAGAATAGGCAGCTAAAGGAGATAAGCCACTTGGCGGCTCTTCTTGGCAGTTTGCCTGGGCGTTTATGAGAGGAGTGCTAACAAAAAGAATCCCTAAAAGCGTAATTAATTGTTTCATTGATCTAACTATTATTAATGCTCAGTTATTAAAACTAAGCAATATGTTTATTTATTATATTGTAATGGGTATTAATTAATTTAGTTTAGGCCTGAAAAACATAAGCTCTGTTAAATTCACAGACAAATTAAAAGACCATATTTTTTCTCTAATCAGGTCATCAGAGGTTGAGCCCCTAAGCCCGTATCGAGCACTTAGACCAATGGAAGAATTAGAGAAACGAGAAATTATTCCTAAACCGGCAGAAAACCAAAGAGTATTAATATCTTGGTTTAGAGTTTTTAAATGACCGGAATCATAGGATACCCCTCCGCTGTAGCGGAAGTTTGACAGGAAGTTTGTAGAATTCGTTTTATAGGGATGATATTCGCCACCTAAGCCTAATTTAATACGGTCTGAAAGTTCATAATTTTCATTGTCCAATTTCAAATCTGACCGGGCATTACTCCACTGTTGAAACTGTCCCTCCACTGAGAAGTTAACGAGATTACTGGGATAATAGGTCAATCCAGCATTAAACTCAGCAGGCAATTTAGCATTTCCATTATAGATTTCGCCCAAAGTAACATTCTGCTGATTATTATTAATGACACGGGAGGTTTCGGAGGTTTCTTCAGTGGAAATATTTACCGGCAGGATATAGGAAGCTCCAAATCCTAATTTATCATTATCACGGAGTAATTCCCTAAAAGTGAACAGCGCTCCAAAGCGATGACTGATAGTAGATCCGGTGACTTTATAGTCAAGAAAGTTGTAAGAGAAATCATTTTGGCTAAAGAACAACTCGGTAGTATTCTCCTGAGAAATAAACGCCAGGGAAGGGGCATATCCGATCGCTATATTCTTATTTATATTCCATCCAATTCCAACTTCAAGCTTGTTAATACCTCCACTGCCACTTATGTCAGATACATAACCAATAGAATCATTTTCTGTAGTAACAAGAGTGCCTGAATTGAAATATCTGTAATCAGAGGATGTGACAGAATACAGAGAAGCTGAAATTCCAAGCTTTTGTTTAAATATTGGCAGGGTGAGTTGAAAATAACCGACAGATAAATCAGAATTAACACTTTCGCTTATATTATCTGTGGCTTGGTATTGTGAAAGGCTGAGCCCGGATGAAGTAGTGGTATAGATATTTTTACCCCAAAGCGCAGGATTACTGAGGGTGTTGGATTGAGTATTATCTAAAGAAACCCCTGAAATACCTAAGCTAAGTTCTCTGGCCGTATTATTGTCAACGGGAAAACCTACTCCAAATAAGGAGTAGAAAGAACCACTACTATTTATGCTTCTGCTTTCACTTTGAGCAAAAGCCTGAGAAATTGATATAACAAAGAAGAGAAATGCTAAACAAAGGGTTCTATATAAATTATTCTTATTCATTCACTGCGGATGTAATAATTAACTTTGGCCTTAATTCTTGAGAGGCTGATTGATTATGTATTAAAGTAGAGCGGAGTACTCCAGAACCTGATTGAAGACCGATTAAAATTTCACTGGTACTCTCTCCTCCAAAAAATAAATTATTAATATAGGGAGTAATGTTAGCCTGAAAGTAAGGGTTCTCACTGTTTTTAGGTGCGAAAAAATCCGGTCCGTTTATCTGATAGTCAAAAACTTCTTCTGACTCCGCGCGGAGATTAACAGTTAGCTCATTAACTGACGGTCTTATATGGTTTGCAGGTAATGAATTAGACAATATTTGATCAGCCTCATAAAGAACAAGATCAACGGATAATAAATTAGCAGCTTTATAATCCCGTTCTAATTCTTCCATTGGAAGATTGATTTTCATCATTTGCTCAAGCGTAGAATGAACAGGGCTAACAGAAGGATCGCCAGTATTGCTGTTGGTTCGCTCTATAAAATATGCCTGGCTGGACATTCCAAGGCTAACGGTATCATCTTCTGCATCAACAAGAATGAAATTTGAATTGGCGGCATCTACTATGGAAATCTTATTGGCGCTGTTATCGGGGACAATTGCTAAACCAAAAAACTCATACCGGTAAAGAGAATCAACATTACTATCATCATTGTTGATGTAGCCAGCATATTTGTCTCTCCAATAATCAGAGAGCTCTACTGAAAACCTTTTCTCATTTCCAACGACAAAACTGCCTATCGAACGAGACTCATCATAAGTAACAGGTGAATTTACAAATTGTGAATTCCCTCGCCACAGCGTGTTGATCTCATATAAAGTGAATGAGGCTTGTGAAGTTGTATCACCATAAACAATGGTACTGTCAAGCTGAACCTCAAGGTTGAGGGTGAAATTATTACCGTCAATATCTGAAGCATTAGTGTAAAGGTTTGGTTTAACCAACCCGGTAGCTTTTATATCACCAAAAACCTGATCTGAATAAAGCCCAATATTGAATGCGGACAGGTTTCCGGAAAATGCTTCAAAGGATTCAGCAGTGATATCATCCAGGTAGAGGGTATCAATTTTAATGGTTGGTTCGTCAACAAAGCCACTACCTACATTTCCAGGATCCTCGCAGCCATTAAAAAATAAAATTAGGGTGAATAGTGAAATGTATAAGGAAAAAAGGCCCTTATTTATATTGGTCATCAAAGGTAAATTTAAAATGTTCTCTATCTATTATTCAACGTCAGAAATAGTCCGATAATATTCGGCAAATTTATCTGAAACATCCTCCGGGGAGCCCTGAATTTTTTCAGGTTTGATTCCCAGTTCTTTGAAGATGTCATCAAACTCATCTTTAAGGTAATTTCCGGTAACCACATGGTCGCTGTATTTTAGACCTAATTTTAGAAGATCAACTTTGCCCTCCTCTGTAAGGTTGTCGATATCAGTATCGGCCGGCAGACCAAGAAGTTCCAGCACTCTCGCTGAATCAGAATTGCCCTCATTGATTGGGTGATGCAGATTATAAACGATTTTTGTGTTCTTGAAGATTTTCTCGTCCTTATATAATGTTTTTACTAAAAGGGGTGTTAAACCAGCAGGCCAATCATGGCAATGGATGATGTCCGGCTCCCAGCCGAGCTTAATAACTGTTTCGAGTACGCCTTTATTGTAGAAGGCCAGGCGCTCATCGTTATCTTCGTAAAATTCTTCTGAATCAGGTTTTCTGAAAAGACCTTTTCTTTTGAAGTAGGTATCATTATCCAAAAAGTAAACCTGGAGTTTAGCATTTGGAATGCTTGCTACTTTGATTTTCATGGTCTCAATTTTGTCACCTACTTCAACTTCAATGCCGGAAAGACGGATCACTTCATGTAGCCGGTTTCTTCTGTCATTGATTGTTCCGTATTTGGGAAGCAGGATTCTAATTTCAAACCCCTTGTCTTGTAATGAAGCAGGCAAAAACCTAAGTAGGTCGGCGGTGTAGGTCATGCGTGCAAAAGGAGAAATTTCAGCAGCAACGTAAAGAATTTTCATAAATATATACTCTCAGTGATTACTCTTTGTTCGAGATTGTATTAGTGTCTTTCATAACATTATTTAGGTCCTCATCGTCATCCAATGAGTAAAAGTCTAACAGAGTGTCGCCCCTTAAACCTAAGCGCAAAGTTTCTAAAGATATAACTTCGGCCGGAACAATATTTCCAAGGTTCACATTACTTCCAAACTTCCGAATGAACCATACTTGTTGTTCTTTTTGTGGAGCTTCAAAGATCAGCTTTTCTTGGGGGATCTGATCGGTAATTTCTTCTATCAAGCCTGAGCGAACTTCTCCATTGGGTCTGAATACTCCAACAGTTCCACTTTCGCGAGCTTCACATATTACTTTTTGAGACCCTGCTTTTAATTCATTTTCAATGATCTTAACCCATTTGTAAGGAGGAATGATGTCATTGGGATTTTTACTGCCTACTTCTGAATAGACATAAAACTCTTGGCTTAACTCTTTTATTATAGCTTGTTTTCTATCGTCAGAAAGCCAAATAGTACCATTTGAAACCTCTACATGCCCGACACCATAATTCTTCATCAGTTCGACATAGGCATCAAGCTGGTCTCTTAAAACATAGGCTTCAAACAAAGTACCGCCAAAATAAACGGGAATACCGGCATTTTGATAAACAGCAATTTTTTCTTCGAGATTTTGAGTTATATACGAGGTTCCCCATCCTAACTTAACTACGTCAAAATAGTTAGAACTGGATTCAACGAAATCCTCAGCTTGCCGTACGCTATATCCTTTATCTAAGGCGAGAGTGAGTCCTTCATTACGTGGTTTTTCAGTTCGCTTAGGTAAGTGATTGAGTGTAAATGCCATATTTATTAGTTAAAATATCTAAGCCTTGAATATACAAAAACACGTTCTGTATATGAAATCGGGCATTTTATAGTTAGGTATTTCTATTAATTTGTCTGTTACTGAGTTCTATAAGTTCGCAAATGTGATCTTCTTCAACACCTTGCAACATCTCTTCAGTATATCTCCAAAGCCAATTATTGGAAGAAGTTCCCGGAATATTCATTCTGTGCCGGCCGTCCAAACCCATAAAATCTTGCAGGGGGAATATAGCCTGATCTGATACCGAAAGCATCCCCAAACGAATAAACTCCCAATGAATATTTTCTCCGTTTGAACGCGTATATGAGCGAGCGCGGTGTTGCTCGGTTTCACTAACGGAATTATACCAGCCAAGAGTTGTATCGTTATCGTGAGTTCCTGAGTAAGCGACGCTGTTTTGACAGTAATTATGAGGCAGAAAGCTATTTGTTGAGTCGGAATCAAACGCAAACTGCAGGATCTTCATGCCCGGGAAGTTGTATTTGTCTCGAAGTTTTTCAACACCTTCGGTTATATAACCGAGATCTTCAGCAATAATGGGAAGTTCTCCGCATTGTTCCAAAATGGTATCGAATAGCTTTTCTCCGGGGGCTTTAACCCAGCGGCCTTTTTCAGCCGTTTTTTCCGTTGCCTTAACTTCCCAATAGGCATCAAAACCACGAAAGTGATCCACCCGAATGGCATCAAAGGCATTAAACATATGCTTAAAACGATCAACCCACCAGGAAAACCCATTCTTTTCAATCTCATCCCATTTATACAGCGGATTACCCCAGAGCTGACCGGTTTCACTGAAATAATCTGGAGGAACACCGGCAACCAATTGCCGGTTACCCTTTTTGTCCACTTCAAAATATTTGGGATTGGCCCATACGTCGGCACTATTGTGGTCTACAAAAATTGGGATGTCACCTACAATGCGAATTCTTTTTTCGTTGGCATATTTCTTTAGTGCGATCCATTGATTATTGAATTCAAACTGAAGCCAATACTGAAAGGCGATCTCATCGCTAAATTTCTTACGATATTTCTTTAGCGCTTCAGGTTTGCGCTGGGCAATGCCATCATCCCAGGTATTCCAGGGCTGTTTGTTATAGCTCAGGGAGCAAGCCATGAAAAGAACAAAGTCATCTAACCAATGCTTGTTTTGCTTTTTAAAAGTGTCGAAAGCCTGTTCTTCCTCTTCAGCAAGGTTCTCATAAAAGCGATCACAAGCAATCTTATAAACCCGGTCTTTATTTTTAAATGAAAGATCATAGTTTGCTACGGTTGTTGAGGGCAGCTCTATGGATTTGACCTCTTCCTTTGTAAGTAATCCCTTTTTATGAAGAATGTCGGGACTGATTAAATAAATGTTCCCGGCAAAAGCAGAATAGCTGGCGTAAGGGGAGTGCCCGTACCCGGTTGGGGTAAGTGGCAATACCTGCCAAATTGTTTGGTCTGTGCGTTCTAAAAAATCGAGAAAATTGCGGGCTTCAAATCCAAAATCTCCCATCCCATACTTTCCGGGAAACGAGGTTGGATGAACTAAGCAGCCGCAGGATCGTGGAAACCTCATTTATAACCTAATTCTTTGGTTTTAAAATTAAACCCGCTAATGGAGGTACGGTTATTGCTACATTTGCTTTTTGGCCATGCCATTCACCCCATTCAGCGTAAATTTTACTGTCTCCGGCATTGCTTCCGCCATAAAATTCAGAGTCACTGTTTATTAATGCTTCAAATTCACCGGCATGGGGAACACCAACCTTATATCCATAATGTACAGTTGGCGTGAAGTTCAATATCACAACCACAAAATCTTCGGGATTCTTTGCACGGCGGATGAATGAAATAATACTATTATCAGCATCACTTACGTCGATCCATTCAAAACCACGCCAATCAAAATCCAATTCATGCAGGGCATTTTCTTTTTTATTCAAGCCATTTAAGTCTTTAAGCAACAGTTGCAGTCCCTGATGCTTTTCCCATTCAAGTAGATGCCAATCTAAAGACCGTGATTCACTCCACTCCGACCATTGCCCAAATTCTGAACCCATAAATAATAAATTTTTTCCGGGATGGGTGTACATATAAAGATAAAGAAGGCGAAGGTTGGCAAATTTCTGCCAGTCATCACCCGGCATTTTAGAAAGCATGGATTGCTTCATGTGCACCACTTCATCATGGGAAAAAGGAAGGGTGAATTGCTCTGAAAAAGCATAGATCAAAGAAAATGTAAGCTGATCCTGATGATATTTACGGAAAAGAGGATCTTTCTGAATATAGGTAAGGGTATCATTCATCCAGCCCATGTTCCATTTAAAGTCGAAACCGAGCCCGCCTGTTTCAGTTGGGCGAGATACTCCTCCCCAGGAAGTAGATTCTTCGGCAAAAGTAATGACGCCTGGAAAGTGATGATGAACCGAGTCATTAAAGGCTCTGAGAAAATCGATCGCTTCGATGTTTTCCCTGCCTCCGTATTTATTGGGAACCCATTCCCCTTCATCGCGGGAATAGTCCAGATAAAGCATGGATGCCACCGCATCAACCCGTAGTCCGTCAATGTGAAATTTATCACACCAATAAATAGCGTTTGAGATCAGGAAGTTCCTGACCTCTGTTCTGCCATAATTGAAAATGCACGTTCCCCAATCCTTATGTTCGCCTTTACGGGGGTCATCATGCTCAAAAAGGCCGGTACCGTCAAAGCGGCGAAGGCCGTGATCATCTTTGGCAAAATGTGCAGGAACCCAATCTATGATTACTCCAATATCTGCCTGGTGACATTTGTCCACAAAATACATGAAGTCTTTCGGGGTTCCGAAACGACTTGTGGGGGCAAAATAACCGGTGATCTGATAGCCCCAGGAGGGGTCATAGGGATGTTCCGCGATCGGCATAAGTTCAACATGAGTGAAGCCAAGATCTTTGAGGTAAGGCACCAGTTGATCGGCTGTTTCCCGATAATTCAAGAAACCGGGATCTTCCCCTACTTTACGACGCCAGGAACCTAAATGCATTTCATAGATAGAAATGGGTTGGTCAAAGGCTTGTTTTTTGTGCCGGTATTTTAACCACTTTTCATCTTTCCATTTATAGTCTTCAATGTCCATTACAATGGAAGCAGTACCGGGTCGAAGTTCGGAATAGACGGCAAAAGGATCCGCTTTTTTAAGTGGGGGATCTTGTACCGGGGTTTTGATCTCATACTTATAATGATCACCCTCAGTAACATGCGGGATAAAGATCTCCCAAATTCCCTGGTCATGAAATTTCCGCATGCGATGAACCCTGCCATCCCAGCTGTTAAACTCTCCGATCACACTAACGCGGGTTGCGCTTGGTGCCGTTACAACAAAATGTGTTCCTTTCACTCCCTCAATTTCACGCTGATGGGCACCCATAAATTCATAGGCTTGATGGTGGTTTCCCTCTCCCCAAAGCTGTAGATCAAAATCACTGATCAGGGATTTGAAACGGTATGCATCGGTGATGGTAAATTTTTTGCCTTTATGCGGGACTATCTCAAAGTCATAATCAAAGCGATTTTTGCGTCGGGAAAATACTCTTTCAAATAGTCCATCTGTAGAAACCGGCTCCAACTCATACTTCTTCTTGTTGATAACAGCCGTTATCGATTTAGCCTCCGGGCGAAAAGCACGTAACACTAATTTTGATTTGCCATCTATCTCAACTTCATGCAGCCCTAAAACCGAAAAAGGATCCCCATGTGATCCGTCTGAGATGGAATCAATTATTTCTTTTGAAAGTGTCGAATTCATCACCATTATTAGGTTTGAAAAGATGACAAAGATATTAAAAATTTAGGAAATGTATGGGTCCTTTTAAAGTGCTTTCGATTGCATGATTCTATATTTTGAGCTCATGAAAAATTCCGGATTTATTGCACGGCGGTATCTTTTTTCCCGAAAACATATATCGCTGATCTCTACCCTTACATTTATCAGTATTACCGGCATAACCATTGGTACGGCTTTGCTTATAGTGGTTCTTTCGGTTTTTAATGGTTTTTTTGATGTGATAAAAAGCTTTCTTCTTTCCTATGATCCTGATATCAGAATTGAAGCCTCAGGGATGAATACCTTCGCACAAAATGAGCAGATGATGCAGCAAATAGAATCACTGCCTGAAGTGCGCATCATCTCTCCGTATGTAGAAGGAAAGGCGTTATTAGCTCTTAATGGAGTTCAGAATGAAGTGGTGGAAGTAAAAGGTGTACAACGTGAGGTGTTCTTCCAGCTGGTGGATATTGAGGAAAGTGTTACCACCGGTGTTTTCGATATTTCGGTGCGCGAGCAAACTCCCGGCATTATTGTACATGAAGATCTGAAGAATAAATTGCGTCTTAATGTAGGTGATGATATTGCCTTGCTGAGTGCGGCCGGAATGAAAAACGCCCTTACCCAGATCACGGTCCCCCAAACCTATCGGTTTGATGTACGGGGAGCCTACTTTTTGCAGCAAATAGCCGGTGGCTCAAAGGTGTTCATAGACATTGAAGCAGCAAAGCGCTTGTTCCGTACCAGAAATGAGATCACCGGAATGGATATCAAACTTTACGACAATGACGATGCCGAAGAAGTAAAAGAAGAACTAAAGGCAACACTCGGTCCGGATTTTGAGGTCTCAACATGGTATGACCTTCAAAAACCACTATATGATGTCATGTACCTTGAAAAATGGGGTTCCTTTGTGGTCCTGATCTTAATCGTGATCGTGGCGGTACTTAACATCATTGGATCGTTGACAATGATCGTCATACAAAAGCAGCGCGATATTGGAATTCTGATGTCCATGGGATATAGCAAAAAAGGGATCAAAACCATTTTCAGAAAACAAGGATTATATATAGGCTTGATCGGTTGCGGAATAGGAGGCGCTTTAGGGCTATTCTTGAGTTGGGCCCAAATGAAATTTGGCATGGTAAAGCTTTCGTCCGCTTTTATAATTGATGCCTATCCTGTACAGATAAGCCCAATTGATGTATCCATTATTTTAGCAGCAAGTTTGTTGCTTTGTGTACTGGCAAGTTGGTATCCTGCTCACCGCGCGGCTCAAGTTCAACCCGCAGATGCCGTTCGGTATGAATAGGTTTAAATTAGGAAATGTTAAGTTTTAAATGTTAAATGAAAGGCTCATTTAACATTTAGCATTCAATAATTTGAAATTACTTACTCATTATATACATCCGGCAAGTCGTTTTCGTAAAGGATGACATCTCCCGCCCGGGCGTGTTTTTTTACCAGTTCATTAGCTTCAAACAAACTATTGACCACTCTGACATTCCTCGCAGTGGTATCATGTTCTCTGATTCCTTCCAGGATTGGCTGAGCCCTTTCTTCCCCCACCAATACCACAAGATCGAGATTGGCCTTGCCGATAGCTGATCCAAATTTTTTATTTTCCTCGGCTTCTATTTCTCCCAATTCTACCATTCCGGGAGTAATGATAATTCGTTGACCGGAATTGAATTGAGCTAATATTTCAACCGCATTTTTGGCACCTACAGGATTAGAGTTAAAAGCATCATCAATCACAAAAAGATCACCTTGCTGTTTCAGTTCCAGGCGGTGTTCAACAGGCTCGATCTTGGCAGCGGCCAATGCCATGGTTTTCAAGCGGATTCCAAAATGCCTGGCCACGCCCACAGCCAGTAATAAATTCTGGACATTATGAGCTCCCAGCAGTTTAGTTTGGAAGCGTTCTTTTTCATCGCCGATCTCCACATCGAATTCCATTCCTGAGGTGTCGTATGAAATAGCGCTTCCGCGGATCTCTCCTTTTTCTAAGCCGACTAATATGCGATGGATCTCAGGCCGGTCGCCTCCCATTTTTGAGACTCTTGCGTCATCGGCATTTAAAATAGCGACATCACCACCAGCTAAGTTATCGACCAGCCTTCCCTTTTCTTTGGCGATCACATCTTGAGAACCAAATGTTTCAAGGTGAGCAACTCCCACATTTGTAACCACGGCAATATCAGGTTTGGCAATATCGCAGAGCTCCTGAATATTACCTTCGTAACGCGCACCCATTTCGAGGATCAGAATCTGGTGGTGTGATTGCAGATCGTTGTTTATCACTTTACAAATTCCCATCGGAGTGTTGTAGCTGCCGGGCGTGGAGCATACGTTGAACCGTTCCTTCAGAAGATCACGGATCATGAATTTAGTGCTGGTCTTGCCATAACTTCCGGTGATGGCGATCACTTTAAGATCGGGCATGGAAGCCAGTTTTTTCCGAGCCTGCTTCTTGAATCCGTTTTGGATGAATTTTTCCACAGGGTTGATAAATAAGCCGGAAAGCAAAATGAAGAAGGGAATAAATGTAGCTCCAAACCCCCACCCTACAAGCAGCATCAGCAGATCAAAAGAGAGAACTCCGGAGAAGTGGTTAGGTAGAGGAATATTATAATAAGGGAAAAAACCCGTGAAGCTCATGTAAGTAAATAGCGCCGGAAATATCGCAGAGAGGATGACGTACGGAATCATGAAACGCTTTACACGGGAAGTATATACCAGTGGTTTTTTAACCTTAGCCTGCGTATATCGGGATGCCGAACCAAACCAGAAAACGGAAAACACGAAGAAAATAATACACAAAGACGAATATGTAATGGTTTCCATGATCCAGTCATTAAACCAAAGCAGCAAAAAGATAGCGATGTTAATCATGGCAATATTTGCAGGGATGACCTTTTCGCTCCAATGGCCTTTCATCCATTGCCAAAACTCGCTGTTTTTATATCCAACTTGCTGATAGGTGTGAAGGAAAAAGCGCATACGAAGCCAGGTGTATCGCAGGAAAAGAAGACATAAGAGAATTGCGCCGACATCAAGGAGCGTGTAATACCAGTTCAAATTATTCAGAATATGTTTTGAGGATTAAGCCGTTGTGATTAACAGGAAGGTATGAAATTAACAGTTATTCGAAATCGGTTTAGAACCTTCCTATATTCACCGCGCATTCAATAAAATTGTTTCAATAAACGAAGAGAAATATATGAAATTAATTATCCCAATGGCTGGGCGGGGAACACGCGTTCGTCCACATTCCCACACAGTTCCAAAACCGCTGCTTCCTGTTGCGGGAACCATGATCGTTGAGCGTATTGTAGAGACCTTTAACCGCACCCTCGATCGTGATATTACCGATATCGTATATATCCTCGGCCCCGATTTTGGAGAAGACATCAGGCAGCCACTTCGCGAGATGAGCAAACGCCACAATGCCAAAGCCCTTTTTGAAGTGCAGGCTGAAGCACTGGGAACCGCACATGCCGTTGCCATGGCCAAAGAGCATTTGGATGGAGAAGTGATCATCGCTTTTGCGGACACCATTTTTGACAGTGAAGAAAAGTTTGATCTTGGAGATGCGGACAGTGTGATATGGTTAAAGAAAGTCGAAGATCCATCCCGTTTTGGCGTGGCCGTGCATGAGGGCGACAAGATCACTGGGTTTGTGGAGAAGCCTAAAGAGTTTATTTCCGACCTTGCAATCATTGGGGTGTATTATTTCAAAGATGGAAATTATTTCAAGAAACAAATCGAGTGGGTGCTGAATAATGATATGAGAGGTCCGGGCGGGGAATATTTCCTTACCGCAGCCCTCGATAAAATGATCAAGGATGGCAAGATCTTCAAAACGGCTGCCGTTGATGAGTGGCTGGATTGTGGAACGCTTCCGGCCTGGCTGGAAACTACCGGCATCATCACCGAAAAAGAATTTGAAGGCGTAGATGAAAACCGGTTCAAAGAAACCAAAATCATTCCGCCGGTATATATCGGGGAAGGGGTTGAAATTGAGAACAGTATTATTGGTCCAAAAGTAAGCATTGAGGCGAATACAGTGATCAAAAACTCAACCATTAAAAACACCATCATCCGCGAACACGCCAACCTGGAAAAAGTGGAAACAGAGGGCTCCACAATTGGGGCCCATACGTCTCTCAAAAATGTAAAGGGAACGGTTGATGTGGGAGATCACAGCCAGTTGAATATCGAATAAGGAACATTCAATGTTGACCGTTGAAGGTAAAGGCTCCGGAGTAATTCGAGGCCTTTTTTATGTGGAAATGTTATCAGGAATTATTCTCCTGAAAATTCCTGATAACATACCTTAATACATATCAAGGGCTTGTAAACAAAAGGTTTGGAATTTTATAAAGAATTTTTGCACCTTCCTCCATTCCATATAATTATATGTTATGTGCCCGGCCAGGCTTTCAGCAGTTTTGGTGTTTTGATTGGAGCTTTTTTGAGGTTCTCAGCTTGTAAATCTGCCGGGGCGTTGTTTGTGGTTTGCCCCTAAAGAGTTCCGAATCTGC
>Ga0189284_100315_pt1 | contig 36237 bp, 16 predicted proteins | sample N32C7minimetaG_FD_130314 | JGI IMG/M metagenome (GOLD analysis project Ga0189284, IMG submission 130314) | Marine microbial communities from the Costa Rica Dome - N32 C7 mini metaG | ecosystem: Environmental > Aquatic > Marine > Oceanic > Photic zone | place: Costa Rica: the Eastern Pacific...
AGCATCCACACGGCCGGCTCGCTCCAAAAGATCCCGCCCGGACGCAAGAACCTCTCCATCAACCCCCAAAAGAGCTCCCTCTAAATCAACCAACCGGCAAGCCAATTGAAAATAAAGTGGGGTACTCGGCAGGTGCGGCATGTCCTGCGAGACGGCTGGTTCCAAAGCGTGAAAGAGCAAATCCTTTACCGGCGCGTCTGGCGTCTTAAGCGCACTCTTTAAAAATGCCGAATAGTTGGCACAGATACGCTCCACCGTGGAGCGATGCAGTACTTCAGTGGCGAAAACAGCATGGCAGCATGCGCCCTGTTCAAGCGGCCATACCAGTATTTCAAGATCAAGATGCGACGCTGTGGACTGAGCCGGGAGCTGTGTCAGCGTAAGACCGGCAGGCGTTGAATTCTCGTTTGGCGCGTTTTCATAGGTGAACGAAACTTCATATAGAGGGTTACGGTTAGGATCCCGGTCCGGTGAGAGAGCGGAAACCAGCCGTTGGAACGGGATATCGAGATGGTCCAGGCTGTTGAGAAAATCCGACTTCAATTGCCGAACGAAATCCCGGAAGTTGATCGTGTCTTTTTGCTCAATGGGAACAGGAACATTCTTGATAAAGAATCCCACCATGTCTTCTGTTGCGGGATGATCCCGACCTGCGGCAGACGACCCAATGACAAATTGGTTTTGACGCTCAAAACGCCCGATTGCCTGAGCAAAAGCTGCCAAGAGTACGAGATTTACGGTGCTGTCTGTTAGCTGTGCGAAGGCTTCGGCATCTCTCATAAGCTCATCGGACAGATTGAACGTGACGCAATCCCCACGATAACTGCGGTTTGTGGGTGGAATATAGTCCCTACTTAAGGAGAGCGGGGCGTAGTTTTCGAGTTTATCAACCCACCAGCTCTCTTGGGCTTTCATGTCCTCTGCACTAACCCGGCTGGTTTGCCAAAGCGCAAAGTCGGCATAGGCGGTGGGAAGACGCCAACCGGGAGTCTGTCCTTTCAACCTGCATTCATAGGCCTCGAAAAGGTCCCGGTAGAAGATCCCGATAGACCAGCCGTCAAATGCGATATGATGAAAGACGCAGCAAAGGCGGTGTTGGCCGGGCGCTATTTCCACCAACAGAACCCGAAACGGCAAGTCACTCGAAAGGTTAAACGGTTTGCGTGTGGCCTGCGCCACGAGAGCCCGCCATTTGATCTCCGTGTCCTCCTGCCCTTCAAAGGCATGGAAATCAACGTTGATCAATGGATCATCAATCACGCGTACGCGGCCATTGCCGTCATCTTCTGGAAAGCACGTTCTGAGCGGCTGGTGGCGCAATGTCACATCACGAAGCGCTTCGCTGAAAGCCTCTCTTGAAAGTGGCCCATCAATCTGCATCGCAAACGGCATGGAATAAAGCGATTTGCCCGGTTCCAACCTATCAAGAAACCAAAGGCGTTCCTGCGCCCAGGAAAGAGGCAGGTTGTCCGGATCGGCGGCTGGAAACTCATCTGTTTCAGGGAGCGTGCCGGATAGAGGAAGAGAGGTTATATCTTCAACCGGCTTACCCGTTTTTTCTTCCAAGAGCTTCCCGAGAAAACCGGCAATTGCGCCAATGGTCGGTGCATTGAAAAACTCCGCCAGGGGCATTCGGATGCCGAGAGTTTGATCAATACGGTTGATGATGCGGGTTGCCTTGATGGAGTCGCCGCCATCAAGGAAAAAATTGGCCGAAGTATTTTGTGGAGTTTGCTTGAGTATTTCCTTCCAAAGTTCGGCAATGTATCGTTCGAGCGTTGTCATGGGCGCATGCTCGGAATTCTGGTCTTGAGCAGGAACAAACTCTTTCAATGCCTTGCGGTCGACCTTGCCATTTCCGGTTAGCGGCATCGTTGCCAATTCATGCCAGAGACGCGGCACAAGAGCCGGGGGAAGGTGTGCGGAACAATGTGATCTGAGCTCCGTCAGATCTGGTTCGATTTTCCCATCAGTGATGTAAAAAGCGCAGAGTTTTTCTGCGTTTACATTTGAAAGGGCGACCACTACTGCCGCGGAGATCCCGGGAAAACCTTCAATAATTCGCTCAATCTCACCTGGGTCGGTTCGGTAACCGCCAACATTGAGCTGAGCATCAATCCTGCCCAGGATTTCAATCGTTCCATTTGGCAAGTAGCGACCACGGTCTCCGGTCAGATAAAGTCGCTCCCCTGTATCCCGTGCTATGATGAACCGCTTTGCTGTTTCTTCCGGCATGTTGAGGTAGCCAGCACTGAGGCTCTTACCGCTGCAGGCCATTTCTCCACTTATGAGGTCAGGACAATCGCGGCCAAATTCATCAAGGATGCGGTAACTGCAACCGGGGATAGGAAGCCCGTAAGCAATGGGCGTTCCGGGATCATAATCCGGAGAAACTTCGTTCATTATGTTCCACAAGGTGGTCTCAGTTGGTCCCCCGACCGTTGTGACATTGGTGCCAGTCCATTGAACGAACAGCCTTTTAGGCAAATCCTGAGGAACGAAATCTCCCCCAAGAATGAAATGGCGGATCTCTGGAACCTTGTCGTCGCAGGCCTCAACATGGTCGATAAATGCTTCTGCAAGGCGCGGCACACTGTTCCACAAGGTAGCGCCGCCCGCTGTTGACCGTTCGAGCCAATGGTCTGAATCAAGTGCCTTGTCAGATTGAAGCGCAATCACACCACCGCCCGCTGCAAGTGGTCCAAGAAGATCGTAAAGAGACAGATCATGGTGGTTTGCAGTTATCAGCAAGGCCCGGTCATCGGGACCGATTGCAAGGCGCTCATTTGTAAAAAGCACCGCCCGTGAAAGCGCGCGCCAAGGAATTTCAACGCCCTTCGGTGTTCCGGTTGAGCCAGAGGTGTGAATGATAATCGGGCAATAGTCGGGTAAGGGACTTTCTGCCCGGATCGCATCCGAAACTTGTGCCTTTGAAATAAGCCGGTCGATGTCGAGAAAGAGCCCCGTCGAGAATGCCTCTACAGCGGTCTGGTTGCTGCCCAGCACGGCCCTGGGTTCAGTATTCTTTATGATAGCAGCAAGACGTGGGGCGGGACTGTCGAAATCCAGTGGCATATAGCGAGCACCAGCATTAATGATTGCCAGTGCCCCCGCAATTGCCTGCCATCCGCGTTTGACATGCAAACCGACGATATCGTTTGTGCCGATACCGCATTCCTTGAGTTGCCGCGCGATTGCACCTACAGCGTTGGAAAGCCCGCCGCGGCTTATTGTTGTTTCCCCATCCAGAGCAGCAAAGGCATCCGGGCCACTGGCCGCGTGAGCGGATATGGCCTCGAAAATATCGGCTTCTGGCGGTGTCCAGAGTTGGTTGTTGACCGCGGCACGCGCGGCGATCTGGTTTGTAGGCAAACAATCAAGTTTTGCACTGACCCATGAGCCGGAAGATGATGCAAGTTTCCGCAACAGAGTTTCAAAGTGGCTGAACATGGTATCGAGCATGCCATCAGCAAAAAGCTTCTCGACTGCGTCCCAATTACAGTACATCTTGCCCTCAAGCTCAAAGTACTGACTGTCGAGCCAGACCTGCGGTGTTCCGGTCAGCGAATAGTCCAGCGAACCGAAAGCTTTGATCGCCTGTTCCAGTCTTTCAGCGTCTTTTGTGCGGCGTTCCGGCATTGTCGTGAAAACCACAGGCAAAGCCATGATGCCGACAGAGTCCCGCATTTGCCGCAATTCGCGCAGCAGCTGTACTCCAGATATTTCGGAGTGAGAAAGATCAGTCCAAAGCTGCTTTTGAATTGTACGGGCATTTTCAGCAAATGATGCTTGTGTGTCCAGCCTGACTTCGAGCGGTGTGAATGAGGCAAATTCTCCGATCACCTCATCAAGGTCAGAATGCCAGTCCGGGCGGTTGAAGCGCGGCACGTTCAGCGTAAAGTGCGTCTGTGTGGACCAGCGCGACAAGGTATACGCATATGCTGTGACCATAACCGATGGCAGACTGATCCCATTCTCTCTTGAATACCGCTTTAGCGAGTCCGTTTCAGCAGCATCCAAAACAAACATTTTCCGCTCAAAACGCGCGGAATTCCCTTCAGTTTGCTTTTGGACCGGCAATGCAGGGGCGGCCGGCAAGGACTTCAATCGCTCGCGCCACCAGTTGAGGGAAATTTTGAAGGTCCGGGTTTCCTCAAAAGCCTCCCGCGCGATGACATAGTCCCTGAACTGGTACTCCAGCACCGGGAGCTTTGTTTCGAGATCCCGGTAGAGTGCGGCGAGGTCTTCAATAATGATCTGGAAACTGCGGCCATCAAAGCACCACATGTCGAGGCGCATTGTCAGACGACCGCGATTTGCATCTCTTGTGGCATAGACAAGCCGGGATTGGGGCCATGCCCCTAAAGGTGGGGCTTCTGCGACAATGCGTTCGCGGATCGCAAGCAACTCAGACTCAACGTCTGTACTCTTGCTGACATCGATATGTTCTATTTCCTGAAACGGCACCTCTTGAAGAACTTGCTGCTGACCGTCAGGCGTAATGATTGCACGCAGCATGTCATGATGCGTGACCAGGGCATTCCAGGCCTTCTCCAACCGGTCGACATCAAGGTTATCACTGTTGAATTCGTGCACCATTTGCATGGTGCCGCCACCTGCCAGTGCATCGTCCCGCCCCAACCAATAAGCTTGCTGCATATCTGTCAGCGGGAAAGCTTCATAGCGTGCGCTTGGGTCAGCCTTTAGTTCAAACCCGGTGGCCGGGACCGCATGTTCTTGAATCCTGCGGCGCAGCTCTCGTGCAGCAAGCTTTCGGCGTTGTTTTGGCGGGGTGAGGTCGTTCATTCAGCAGCTCCCGTCATTTGCTCAGGATACTTGTCGGTCTCTTCTTCACGCAGCAGCAATTCCGCCACGATCTCTACGAATTCGTCCAAATTCCGGGATTCGGTAAGACTGACCAAGGCTGGGCGAAGTCCAAGCCTTTGTTCAATGGCCCCGACAACCTTCAGAGCCGAAAGGGAGGATCCCCCAAGTGTCATGAAACTATCTCGGCTGCGAATATGCGCGTGGCCGAGTTCTGCAGACCATATTTCGGAGATTAGATCGTGTAATATGTCTTCTGCGGATTCTTCGTGCGGGTCTGCGTCTTTGGGCAGGTCCGTTGTTAGAGCAACTTGATCCACGAACGGAACAGGATCTTCATCACGATGCTCATCACACCAGAACCGTAACCGTGCGAACGGGTAGGACGGCAATGTGGTCTTTCTGGCCGGCGGACGATGCGGCGAGCTCGATTTCACCCCGTGTTCAAACAACCAGACACGTGTATCGGCAATAGCCGAAACCAGATCGTTTTCAGTTACCCGATTGGGGAGGTTCAGCGAAGCGCGCCAGGAAGCAGAACTTTCCTGCAATGTGCGGCTGCCTGCGGATACGAATGTCGCTCTCGGACCAACTTCAAGAAAGAGCGTTATACCTTCTTTGACGGCTGCATCGATCGCTGAAGTGAAATCGACTGGAGCAGTCATTTGAGAGGACCAGTGGTGCGGGTCTTCCAGGCCGCTCATCGTGATCTGACCAGAGACCGTAGAAGCGACGGGTAAGGTAGACGCATGGAACAGGCCAGATGCTGCCACGGCTACCGGGTTCACCGTTGCGTTCATGTAGCTGGAATGGAATGGGCGGCCTGCAGGCAGCATCGACACGGCGATATCAAGTCCGCGCATGTGCTCGGCGAACTGGTCGATGGCTGGCCGTGGTCCTGCAACCAGTGTTTGGCCAACGCCATTATATCCGGAAATTTCCATACCATGGAAACGACTGATTGGCTCTTCGAGAGCACTTGCGTCCAAGGCGACAGCAAGTAGCTCACCTGGCCGGGCATGCTGCTCGATGATTTGAGCACGTTTTCCGGTAAACCAGAGAGCATCTGCAAGATCTATGGCTCCGGCGACGCAAGCCGCGGCAATTTCGCCCATGCTGTGACCAAGTAAAACAGACGGCTCTACACCCATCGCCTGCCATAGTTTGGCATTTGCATACCCGAATGCGAAAGCTGCTATATGCGATTGGGAAAGATTCCGCTCATCATCTGCAACTTTTTGTTGGAACAACCAATTCGTTATTGGTCTTCTGCCAGCTTGCGCAAGCAGCGCATCTATTTCTTCAAGAGCGCTACGGAATGCCGGGAAATTGTCAGCCAGGAATTTCGAATGGTTTGAGGAAGGCACACCGCTGCCAGTGAAGACAAAACAAATTCGCGCCGTGTCCGTCACCGGAACTGTAGTCTTCGAATCGAAATCCGTCGACAAGGCCTCAATGATCTCTTCTCGGGTGCGGCCATGAACTGCGGAGCGGAAGGCGAACATTTCGCGTCCGTAAACGGAGGTATCGGCGATTTCTGCAAGGGCAGCCGGATAGGTCTCCGTTGCGGGTGTCTGGTTGTTGAACAGCCAGTTCGACAATCTGTCTCGTGCCCGGGAAAGTCCTTCGACATCGGGTGCAGACAGACCAACAACTTCGGGCCATCTCTCTTCAGTTGGTGTGTCAGGGCAGGTTTGTTCAGCTCCCTCGATAATCATGTGGGCGTTTGTGCCACCAATTCCGAATGAACTGATTCCAGCCCTGGGAAGGCGCTCACGGGAAGGAAATTTTTCCGTCTTGTCCAATATCCGAAGCTGGGTATTTGCTGTCTGGATTGAGGAATTGATAGCCGTGAAATTTAGCGTTCCCGGCATCGTTCTGTTGTGGACAGCCAGGGCCGCGCGTACCAGACCTCCAAGGCCGGCTGCTGTTCCAAGATGGCCAATCGAAGATTTCAAAGAACTTAAGGCCAGCGTATTCCCGGGTAAGGTTGGCTGGCCATGCACTGCACAAATGGCTTCAACCTCGATGGGATCACCAAGTTTGGTGCCGGTGCCGTGGGTCTCGATGTAGTCCAAGTCTCCAGGCTGGATTCCCGCAGCAGCCGAAGCCTCGAACAGAACGTCACGCTGGCCCTCCGAACTGGGTGCGAAGTAGCCAATTTTTCGGCGTCCGTCATTATTCGTTGCCCAGCCTTTAATATGCGCCAAGATACGGTCGCCGTCCGCTTCCGCGTCGATCGACCGCTTGATCAAGATGGCGCACACGCCATCACTTGCAAATGTACCGTTTGCATTCGCATCAAATGGTCGGCAGACGCCGTCAGGCGAGAAGATACTGTCAGCGGTAGAGAAATAACCAGCACCAGTGGGAAGGATCAGGGAAGCTGCTAGAACAATTGCAGCATCACAACTGCCATCCAGCAGGTGCTGACAGGCAATATTCGTCAGGACAAGACCGCTGGAACAGGCAGTTTGAACCGACAGAGCAGGACCGGTTAACCCCAGCCGATAGGCAATGGTGGTTGCAAGATAGTCCTGGCTGTTGGTGGCAATAAGTTGGAGCAATACATTTGGGTCTGCCTTGGGATAGCGCCCAGCCAAATTATGCAACCAGTAGGTACTTAGGTTAGCGGCAGTGAAGACACCGATCCTTCCTTCAAATGCGGAAGGAACGCAGCCGCCGTTTTCCAGTGTTTCCCAGGCCGTTTCCAACAATAGCCGTAACTGGGGATCCATCAATTCAGCTTCCTTGGAGTTGATTCCAAAGAAAGGCGCGTCGAAGCAATCGAAGTCTTGAATGGATGCGTCCAAATTGACGAGATCCTTGCGCTCCAATTCGGCGTCGCTGCGCCCGGCATCCACCATCTGTTTCCGACTGAGGCGGGACGTACCGGTATGCATCTCAATTTGGTTTCTCCAGAAGGCATCAATGTCTTCTGCGCCGGGAAAACGGCCAGCAACGCCGACAATTGCGATCGATTCAGCGCAGTTTTCCCGAGACGCTTCGCTTTCAAAGCGGGTCTCAGTCACATTCACGTTCATGGATCAATCCTTATATGAATCGAGTTTTGCTATCGCAGCCCGGCGGCGTTGTGCCATTGAGACACCGGACATGTGCTGAGGTTTGGGAGGAATCTCGGCTGTGAGTTTTTGCCTCGTCGATTTCTGTTCAGGAGTTGCGGCAAACAGTCTAGCCTGCGCTCTTATTGTGCTATTTGAAAACAATTTCAGGACGTCATCAGGTCCGCCGAATTCGTCTTGAAGCTTAAGCAAAAGACGAGCAATGAGGAGAGAAGTTCCACCAATATCAAAGAAGTTGGCATCGGGAGATATGTCGTCATGCATCTCCAGAATTCCGGCCCAGATCTTCCTGATTTTGGATTCAGTGGCGTTTAAGCTGATTTCAGTTGTGCCTCCTGAACCCGTCGACACAATCGATGTGTGCTCGTGAGCTGTCTGTTTGCGCAATGAATCGAGAATTTCCGGAGCCAATTCACCTTTGACTTCAACGGAATCCAACGAATGGACTTGGTCGGAAAATGGCGCGATTTCAGAGCCGTAGAGGTCCAGTCCCAGACATTCGTTGAACTTTTCGAAATGAAAAGCACGGATGACAGCAGCTGCTCCGTTCTTTGCATCAATCAGTGGATAGCCTCGCTCGGCAAGGTATTGATTGATGCCTGTGGGGCCACCTTCTGCTTCCCATTGACCGCAGGGTAAATCTATATGCTTGGGTGCAAGCTCCCGGATACATTCCTTTTGCACTGCATTAGCGACGCTGTATCCAAGAAAATCGTGCCGGCCAAAGTCCGCATTGATTGAGGTGACATGCAAGATTCTCTGGTCCGGAAGCACCCTATCCAATGCTTCGACGACGTTGAGCCGGGCATCTATTTCCTCTTGGAGCTGATGAGCATCAAGCGCCTCCAGAGGTGTGCGGTTCACGCGACCTGTCAAATTGATCACACCGTGAATGTCGCGACCTTGCAGGGTATTGGCGAGCAATACGGGATCAGCCGCGTCACATTGTAAGTTTTCAACACGTTTGCTCTTGAAAAAGTCGCCAGCCTCAGTGTCGCGTCTTCCCGCAACAATGAAATTCCAACCGGTCCAGGCAAGTAATTGCCTAATTAAAACACGGCCGATTTCGCCATTTCCACCCGGCACAAACAAGGTTGCATTGTCTGGAAAAGACCGTTTTGTGGAATTTGTTGTCTTTTGACCTGGCAACAGGCAAGGCGCTGTGAGTTTGCCATTCTGTCCTAGTTTCAGGCGGCTTATATGACCACCTATGGGCGTTTGAAGGAGTTCTGCAAGATTAGCAAGTTCCTCTTTGCCAATCAGGGAAGGGACAGAAACACACTGCGAGACCACATGTGGAAACTCGTGGCGCAGACAGGCGGACAAAGCGGCCCCAGCCAGCGATACGTTTTGGCCGGATTCAATCCACAGGAAACGGAGTGTTTTTTCCGATAACGGCGCGGCACTTCTGACTAATTTGAGCCGCTCCATTGTTTCTTTGGCTGCCGCGGCCGCCGTGGCAGGTTGCCGGACGCTAACAATGACCGATCCTTCTTTCAGGAATTCCTTGTTTTCAATCAGATCGTTGGTCCCAATGTGCCGAGTACAGATACCGCGGTTCATCAGAAGGCGTTGCAGTGCAGCCGAAACTCCGATCTTGTCGTCAATAAGAAGAATTTTGGTTCCCACGGCTGGGCTGGAAAGCAGGTGTTGCGTGCCCCAGTGTCCAGATAGGCCAGGAACGGTGCGGGAATTGCGCAAAGCCAAGTCGGTCTTGTGCATCAAGTCTGCGAACTTTCCGGCTTCGAAAGCATCCCGCAATTTGATGCGCTGAATTTTCCCAAGACCGGTTTTGGATATATCGTCACGTTCTACCGGAAGAATATGGTCTGGTTGCACGCCGTAGGCAGCAGCGATTGCTCCAGAGATCTTGCGGATCAGCACCGATCGATCCAGCACATCCTTTAACGGACAGAACAACACAATCAACTTGGCTTCCCCGGTGTCCTCCCGCCGCGAGGCAAATGCTGCCGTAAAGCTTGGATCCACACCTTCAAGTGCATTGACCGTATCTTCAATGGCTGCTTGCGCTACGTTCTGACCATTAAGGATCAGCACGTCCTTTTCACGGCCCAAAAAGACGACCCGTCCGTCCTGAATGTAGGCAAGATCGCCGGTTTCCATCCACCCGTCTTCCGAGAATGGCGACCGGTAACCTGTGCTGCCATCTTCCTTAAGAATAAGGTAGTGGCGGAATACCTGTGTTCCGCGAACCTGGAAGAGACCTACTTCACCTTCCTGCAGCACAACATCGTTGGCATCGACCACGCGCACGCTGTTGCCGGCAATTGGCCCTCCGCTATCAACAACGCCACAGGTGCGTGCATGAGCATTTCCGCCGTCCCAGGCGTGGGACAACGTCAGCAATGAAGTTGTCTCCGCCATACCCCAGGAACTGCGCAGCTCGACCTTCGCACTATGCTGCTTCAGCGCGCGGTCCAGTTTGGCGAAAGTGGCATCCAGAGGGCATTCGCCCGCCGAGTATATTGCCCGCAAAGACTGTAGCTGAAGTGATCCTGGCGCTCGCTCTTCGATGATATCAGCGAGAAGACTCAGTGCGAAGTCTGGAGCCCAGCTCCGGGCAATGCCCCATCTGCTGATGCAGTCGATGACGTCCTGTGGAACACTCAGGAATCGCTCAACAGATATCAGCGACAAATTGCATCCTGCGAGCAAGGCACTGCCACAAAAGCCGATGAGTGAGGCAACGTGGTCAAGACTGGTCACGTTGAGAGCCGTTTCTCCGCTCTTGAAACCGAAAGCAGGACCAAATGACAAGGGCTGGGCCCAAATGTTCTCAGCGCGCAGTGGTACGCCCTTTGGTTTGCCCGTGGAGCCGGAGGTGAATGAAACAAGCATTATTTCATCGGCTGCCCAGCCATAGACAGTTTCGCTTGCGCGGCCTGCCGCGAGCGAGTCCAACTGCAAAGTTTTGAGATGAGAGACTTTGTCTCCAATTGGTTCGTTAACAACGACATGGCTTGCGCCGCTGAGACGGGCAACATGAATTAACCTGTCGAAGTTTGCATCACCGGCTTTCCATGCAAGCGGCGGTGGAACGGGAGCGGCTGTGACGCCCGCCTGCATGGCTCCCAGAAAAGCGGCGAGGAAGTCTGCCGGGCGTCGCGGGGCTATGACTACCGTGTTGCCAGGAGACAGGCCTGCTTCCCGAAGGCCGGTTGAAATTTTCGCGCACCGTTCCTGTAAGGAACTGAAAGACTGTGAACTTTCCTTCCCGTCATGATCAAGGCAACTCAATTTACGGGGCTGATCCTGGTGATCATCAAGCCAAGCAACCGGATTCCATCCAGAGGCTGGGAAATCCTTTGAAATCTTCGGAGCTTCCAGAAACCCAGGCTTCTCCCCGCCAATCGTTGTCTTTTGGTCACGTTCGGCCCCCAGTGAATTGTATCGCGGGAGTGCTGTGATGGACCCGTCGGAGACTTCGGGCAAAAGTCGTGAAAGATGAGTAATCTCTTGGGATCTATGCTGAGGTGTGACCGTGACACGATTATTTCCGTTCCCGATCAAGGGGCTGACAATACTGGGGGCGTTGAGCGGCAAAAGTGTGAGTCTGAATCTGTCCAGAGATCCATCGACCGTGCGCGGCAGACTGGATAGTCGCACAACGTGATCAATTACCGCTTTGCCTGCCAAAGCCCCCCTGACCATTGCAGCTTGAACCTTGTAATCTGCGGGACCACTCGGGCAAATCCAGGCGACAAGCGCAGGATACCCATTCCTGTTTTCAACGCTGAGAGCGGCATCGGCTACACGCATTTCCTGCAGGAGTTTTGAAGCGCATGCTTCTAGATCTACTAGATACCCGGAGTTCCACACGCATTGCGCGCCAATGGTGTCCGTCCGAATTTGCAGACCTCTCTCCTCGCTTCTCTTCGCCCGAGGCCGCGCATTTTCAAGCGCAAGAAACCCGGGCAGATTGGCAGAAATTCTGCTGCCGTCATGGGCAACGACTTCGAGACCGGATCCAAGCTCTACAGCTTCGCTATATTCGGTTTCGCTTAGAACGCCTGGAAGAAACGCGATGGGTTCGTAGTCTGAATTTGTTAGGAGGGCCGGAGCACCCCTCACGATATGATTGAACAGGATTGTTTTAGGATGGGACGTTTGCGCCTCATAGCGCGACGTAAGCAACAGGTCGGCTGGCCGGTCTGTTGCACGATTGGTTTTTATATCCGCTTGCTCGAAAATGCGGGCCAGCTTGTCATCGTGGGGTGTATCCAGGCACACTGTGTTGCCAGCCTCAAGGCCGAGTGCCATTGTCAAACGTGTTGCCAGCTCTGAAAAATCAATGCTGGCAGATAGGGATTCTTTGCTCTGATTGGGTATTGAAGGTGCGCAAATAGGAGTATCGGAACCTTTTGCGGCTTCGCAGAGCACCTCAACAAGCGCAGAGGCAAAGGCCTCTACCGTAGTGATCTGGAATTTATTGAGATTAAATCCGATCCGGCTATCAAGGCCTCCATCACGATTTTTCCGAAACTCGATAAAGAAGTCCTGACGGCCGAAGTCAGAGACCGATTGTACTTCGATATCAAGACTGTTCGAAACCGGTTCAGATGCTGCATCCTGAAATGCCAGCGCAATTTGAGCAACCGGATAGGTGCCGCGAACACGCTGTACCTTCGCTTGGTCAAGAGCATCGTCAAAAGACACGTCTTGCCTGTCATACATCTCACCAAGATCTGTTGAAACAGCATCCAACGCTTCGCTGAAGCTGGAGCAACTGGCGATACTTGTTGCGATGATCGAAGCATTGGCAAATGCCCCGACAATTTTCTCCATATCTGCGCTGGCGTGGCGATTGGCTATGGGACACATGACAGGCAGGCGTGTTTCACCTGTCAATTTGCGGTGCAAAACCAAAAGCGCAGTGACAAGAATGGCGTAAGTTGTGGTTTTTGCCGAGCTTGCCAATTGTTCGAGCTGTTTCCTCGTTTCTGCCGAAATCTGAAACGCTACACTATTGCTTGAGCTGTCGCGCTCACTGGGAGGAAAATCAACTGGAAAACTATGGCGGGATTGCAGGCGGACATATCGGTCCGCTTCGTGTTTTACACGCTCCACATATGAGGGCTTCTCCCAAACTCCAGCCATCTGCCGGGCATAACTCAAGTACGAGGGAGAAGCCGGAAGAATGGTGTCAGGCTCATCATAGAAGCGGAAGAGATCCTGAACGAGAACGCCATAGGACCAGCCATCGGCTGCAATATGATGCACGCAGATGACAAGTCTTGAAGATTTCGGGGATTTCAATAGACAGCCACGCAGCGGTGGCTGGTTTTCCAGATCAAACGGCTGTGTGACAAATTTTTTGAGAACTGCGCCTGCCTCTGTATCCAACAAGCCAGAATCTTCGATGTTCCGGATTTCCAGGTGGCAAATGCCGGTACTTGTGACCTGGAGAGCTGATCCATCGGGCTGCGCATGAAAGCGCGCACGCAGTATGTCAAACCGGGACTGGATTTTCTTCCAGGCGGCGCTTAGACGATCTTCGTCAACGTTACCCTCTAAGATCAGCTGAGCGCTGTTGTTAAGCAGGCCTAGGTCGGCATCTGCCCGGCGGTGCATCAGCCAAAAACCCTTTTGCCAGGCTGTTAGCGGAACCGGGGCAACCGGAACCTCTTGCGAAATCCCGAGTTCTTTCGGATCAGTTGCGACCTGACTGGTGATAAGCCTTTGAATATGGTCCTTGTACCGTTTGAATTCATGCTGAAGCTGTTTGGAAAACACGCCTTTCGGTGCCTGAACATGCAAGGAACCATCACGAAGGGAAACGAGCACACCGCGGTCATTCAACTCAGCTAGAATTTGCTTTGCTGGTTCCATTGTCATCTTTCCTACGCTTGCAGTTTGGCATAGTGCGTTGCCAGCTGGCCCGGATCGCCAGACAACAATTAAAAGTTGAATTTCCCCGGTGCGTTGTTTCGGAACTTTGTTGACAGGATAGAGCTGAGGCGTCCACCACGATGACTTTTGTAAAATCCAATTTTGATTTCGCGATAAAAAGTGCTGAAGTGGCAGCACCTTGCAGCACTACTGACTTCCCGCCGATCTCATCGCTTTACAAACCTAAGCCGTTTCCTTTAATATGAGTTTTAGAGTCAAGTTTTATCCAGAGTTGCATTTTTGGAGTATGGTGTGACTGATTTTTCTAGATTGGACCGGGCGCCAAGGCGTGATCACCGGGCAATGGTAGAGGGATGGAATGAACAAGCTAAACAGGAAGAGGTAGACTTAAACCGCTGTAAACTAAGTGAGTCGTATCGTGAACGTTTGGAGAGTTGCGAACTTGATCCGGAATGCTATCTGCCTGGTAGCCGGGTCCATTTCCGCAATGTAAAACCGCAGTTGCAGGTCTCATTCTGCGATCTTGTAAATCGTCGGGACAATAAGCTGGAAGTGGAGATAAAACCGTCCTTCTATTTCGGGCTGATGACCGAAGGTGCAAGTTCAACCTTTCATTTCGATGGAGGTAAAAAGCACGAATTGCGGCCACTGGTACCGGTTCTAGGAGTGTTTGGAGAACCTGTAACCTGCACCGGCTACCAAAAGAGTAACGCCCGATGTTCGAGTATCGGGGTTACAATGCAGCTAGACTTCGTGCGGTCTCTGGCACTGGAATACAAAGCAGAGGTCTTGTCGGAGGTTTTGGAGCAAGCTGACAGCCGTGTCTTGCTAAGGAAATTGCAGAAGACCTCCCAACTAAGCACAATTGTGCGCAATATGCTGTGCAACTCCTTTAACTGCCCTTTGGCAAATCTGCAGCTTGAAAGTTGTATTTTGGCCCTGATCGTGGAAATCACACGCGCTCTTTCAAATGAAAAGAATGAGCAATTGAATTCAGGCCTGTCACGGCGGGAAATTCGGCGGGCTCATCTGGTACGTGATCTGCTTGAGGAAAGCATCGTCAATCCACCGAGCCTTTCGCAGCTCAGCCGTGAGGTTGGAATTAACCCAACAACGATGTCAGCGCATTTTAGGAAAGTGTTTGGGGACTCGATTTTCTCGTATTTGCGAGGCCGACGGTTGGAAGTGGCTCAAAACATGCTGCGCACTCGTGAATTGTCGATATCACAAGTAGGGTACCAAGTAGGATTCAGCAACGCGGCCGCATTCACAACTGCTTACAAGAAGCATTTTGGATATCCACCTAGCAATGAAACAATGAAATAGAGTAAATTCCGGCAGATATTAATCTGTACTTTCGCGACAGGTATTTGAACCAACTATTTCACAAAGCTTAAAATTCATTCAATATTTCTAGACTGAAAACAGTCTCACAACGTCCGTTCGTTCAACCTGCTAAATAGCAGGAAACCAGTTGTTTTTTTGACTTGGTGAGTATTTGATTGCCTTAATTGGTAAGCCGAATAGTCACGAGTGCTGACGGCCAGCACCAATAAAAAAAGAATTGGACACTGGAATTTGGTCCACTTGGCCTCGCTTATCGGTCAGCACTGGACTTTCTTCCACGGACAAATGGAAGGAAAGAATGACCGCCATCCCCATTGGCCCCGCTGTTCCAGGCAAGAACCAAGGAGATGGCCGTTTTTCAGAATTCCGGCATTAGAAGCTGAGGCTGACACCCAGTCCTAGTGTACGGCCCGGGCCTACCGCAGCAGTGCTTACTGTGGTGCTATAGGGAGCTCCAAAGTAGATCGGACGCTCATCAAGCAGGTTGTTACCATAGGCGTAAACCTCAAACCGACCCTTGTTCCAACCAAGCCGGGTGTTGATAATATGGTAGTCTGGAAGGTCCTGGGTATTGCCGAGGTCCATGGCCCGCTGCCCAACATACTGATATTGGAGCTTGGCGTAGAAGTCTTCCAGGAAACGATAGTCAACATCAGCACTAACCGTGAACTTCGGTGTGTTGGGGACACGGTTACCTTCTTCAACTCCAAGAACAGCGGTTTCTGCGGTGGGCGCGTCCAACTCGGAGATGTTGAGCCCGACCCCACCGCCAATAGTCAGACCATCAACGACTTCGGCCCGTGCTTCAATCTCTCCGCCATATGTTTGGTAGTCCTGATTGACGAAATTAAATGTAATCGGCAATGAACTCAAATCGTAGCCAGTAAGCTGACCGTCATTGACGTCATTGTAGTAGACGCTGACACCCAATTGCAGACGATCATCGAAAAGCTTGGTTCTAGCTCCAGCTTCGTAAGCAATTATTGTCGATGGTTTGAACGGGACTACCGGTTCACCAACGGCTGCATTCAAAGTAAAACGTTCATACCCTCCTGACGCATATCCTGTAGAAACAGACGCGTAGGTCATGAAACTGTCTGTCCAGTCAAAGCTCACAGCAAAACGACCGGTCGCATAAGTATCAGAAGTTTCGCTGTCTTGTGAATAGCTTGAAACAGTCGTAGGAAACCCCTTGCCCGTGTAGGTTACATCGAGTTCCTGTCGGTCATGAGCAATTCGTCCGCCGGCATGGATCTTGAGTTTGTCGGTCAGTGGTAGTGACACATCACCGAACAGCGCGAATGTCTGGGCAGTTATATCTGTATCCCATTTCCCGCTCGAATAGGGGCTGTATGTGCTGTCCTGATCGCGGTTCATACTATAATCTGAACGGAAATAGTTTACGCCGGCGACCCAGGAAACCGCCGAACTCTCAGACGAGTTCAAACGAAACTCCTGATTGAAAATCAGATCCCGTTCCTTGGCAATCGAGATATCTCCGCCCCGGGCGGGAATTGGATAACCAACCGCGGGGAACAACAATTCGTCTGCTGTATCTACTTTGCCATACAGGCGTATGTCTTGCAGATTTGTAAGTGAAGTGAATGTAAAATTCTCAAAATCGTGTTCGAATTGTAGTGTTCCTTCTGCCCTGTCACGCGTATTCTCCGGAATTACATCCGAGCCGCTGGTGGGAAAATCCGGGTATTGATAGTAAAGTGAGTAGTTATTGTGTTGCTCATCCCGATCATAACCGAGGATCAGATTCACACGCGTATATTCGCTCGGCGTATATTGAACGGTGCCTCGCATTGCTGCCAGTTGAGAGTCACCTTCATCCCCACCGACGACAACATTTGGTACATCGCCATTTTGCCCTTGGAAACGTGCAGCCAGTCTCGCCGCCAATAAGTCCTCTTTTAGCCAACCTGCTGCGATTGCCTCTGCAAGATAATGACCCTCGGTGCCGTATTCACCACGCAGTTTGAATTCACGTTCACCATCGGCCTCCCTTGTTACGACATTTATCAAGCCACCCATTGCGTTTCTGCCGAAGAGCGTGCCTTGCGGTCCACGAAACACCTCAATGCGCTCGACATCAAGCAGCGAGGGCGGGTATCCGAATGCGCTTGTTGCTGCACCATTTGTTGAGAAACCAACTGAATTATCGAGCGAATTGGCTGGCTGACCCAATGGGCCGACGCCACGTATACTCACCCAGTCAAGTCCTGGTTGCCCATATCCGCCCATATAGGCGTTTGGCGTGGAGCGGGTTATTGCCGCGCCAGGCGTGTCTGAATCTGTAGTGATACCGTCACCTTCAACTACGCTCGCACTGCCGGGCAGCTCAAACAGTTCATCTGCTCGCTTAAGTCCCGTAACAAAAATTGTGTCGAGAATTGTTGCCTCTTCTTCCGCGAATGCCGCGGGTGCCCATACTCCACTGAATATGGCTGTCGACAACAGAAGGGTCTTGAGTTCACGCATCTGATTCTACTCCAAAGGATCAAATGATCCATCCTGCCAGCTTCGCGGACGCATTAACCAATGCTCCGTAAAAAGCCCGATTTTCCATAACGATAATTGCTTAATGGCATCCAGAATTTTGCGCTACACGGTCGCTTTTGCGATCTCAAATACTGCTTTTGCGAAACAAAAATTATCGCAATAAATACCAAGGGCGCCTAATTCCCGACACGGTTTCTTAATGCATTATTACGTGCATCTGGAGATGGTGACCGTGAAAGTAGAAAAGACAAGAATCCTGTCCTTAAAACGATGGGATCAAGAAGAGATCGAATCGGCCGACAGTTATTGTGTTTTGGCAAACATCAGGCTTCTAGCTGAAATCGATGCCACCTGTCTGTGCCCGGACGAACGTTTGAAGTGCGGTAAATTCTTAAGGCAAGCAGATCGTAATAGGTATTTGCTGGCCCATACTATCAAGCGACGATTTATTGCCAAGCTGTTGAACCGGGATCCCTCGCAGCTTCAAATGTCATTCGGCAAGGGGGGCAAGCCGCTTCTCGCCGACGGAACCTTGCACTTCAACTTGTCTCACAGCGGCAATTGGGTCGCGATGGCAGTCTGCTTGCACACTGCTGTTGGTGTCGACGTCGAATTCCCTTCAGTTCATGGTCACGATTTGCCACTGGAATATGTCCTGAATCCCGCAGATCGCTTTCTGTTTGAACCGCTCGATGCGACGCAGCGATTTTATACAAGTTGGACCTTAAAGGAAGCAATGTCGAAATCAGACGGGCGCGGTTTGGACCGACCGTTCGATAGTATTCGGCTATCACTTGAAAATAATGACACATACCGAGGGGAGGACGGTCAAGCCATTTGGTTTGCCAAACATACTCTTTTAGCCGACGGAACCCACTTTGCCTTTGCGAGCTTCATGAAAACTGATCCACTATTATTACAATTAAATTAGATAATGCTTGACCAGAGGATTCTACAACTAAGCTGCGACTGTATTTAGTTTTTCAAAAGCCAAATTGATACAATGTGTGATTTGCTGGAAATCGTCTTCAATTGGGGGCATGTCAAAAATGAACCGGTCAATTCCGGAGGCTATTTGGTGCGTCATAATCTCCGCGACGCGATCAAATGAGCCAACGATATAAGGACAATCACTCTTCATCAGCCTGAATGGTTCCAGCCAGAATTCAGCGGCCTTGTTTTCGTTCGCATTCAGCTTCTCGAAGAGTTTCTTCTTCCAAATAGAGTCATTTTCCTCCATCAGATAGTCGAGCATACCTTCCAGTTCTGGATTTGATGGGAAGCGGTTTTTTGCAATTTCACGTGCTTTTTCATCCGTTTCAGCAGCAATAACGCCCAAATGAAGACCCACGCCCGATGGGCCTGGTGTTTCAACGCTAAAATCGGAAGACAACATTCGCAATCGAACCGCATTCACCCGGTCGGCCAGCTCCGTGGCGGCCGCAGAATGCCCTGCTACGAGAAACTCTGGTTTCATTTCCAGTTCGAGGCACGGTGAAAGCACCGCATCTTCCAAGTTGTAGTAATTCCCCTGAAAACTGCGGCTTGTTCCATCTGAAAGCAGCATCTGCATGATTTCGGAATATTCTCCAAGACGCGCATAGCGTTCATTGTGGCCAATTGAATCGTTCAGCACACTGCGGTCACGTGCGGATGCCCCGGTGATCAGGTTCAATATGGTTCGCCGACCATGCAGATAGGCAAATGACGACACCATTTTAGCAGCGCTGAAGGGGTGCATATAGACTGGATTAACGGCTACAATAGGGACCAGACGCCGCGAATTCTGAATCAGGAAATGCGCGGCCAACCACGGATCGACCATGGTCTCGTTCGCTGAAAAACAAAGGATGCCATCGAAATCATATTTGTCAGATAGTGCGACAATCTTTCGAAAACCACCCTGATAGTCGATGGGATCGCTGCTGCGGTTATTGATTGTGTAGAAGTGAATGTCCTTGTCATTAAAGCGTTTGGTCACGATTCTCTCCCTAGAAGACGAATTCTTCTGTCTCGATCGTCCCGAGCCCATCAATTGCCGCAGCCATGTCGCGCAGTGAGTTGCGTTCGATGACCCAGCGGACCGGGAAGTCAATGGCAAAATCTCGCTTTATGCGCGCCGAAAGACGGGCGGCCGCAAGAGAATGTCCGCCAATTTCGAAAAACCTTGTCTCTCGGCTCTGGGGCACTTGACCCAGGACATCATCCCAAAGACCGGCGAGTTGCTTTTCGGTCTTCGTGACAGGAGTCGTCGTCTGCGCTTTTGATTCCGCATGCTTGCGCACAACCTCTGCAACCGAATTGTAGGCTATCTTCCCACCTGCCGTTCTAGGAAGCGATTTTACCGCCGCCAAAACGGACGGGATCGCAGCTGTGCTGAGCCGATGGCTCAGTGCTATACGAACGTCATCCGGATTGGCCCCACCAGAATATGTTGCAACGATTTGAGGCTGACCCGCACTTGTGTCAAGAACAACGGCTGCCGTTTCGACACCGTCAAGCGCTTCCAATCTCGCCTGAACTTCGCCTAGCTCGATACGCTGGCCGCGGATCTTCACCTGCCTGTCTTTTCGGCCCAACAAGACAAAACTTCCATCGGGTAATTGCATTCCCCGATCCCCGGTACGAAACGCTTTTGCATCGTTCCACACCACAAATCGCTTTTTATTCAGATCTTCCCGATCCCGGTATCCTTTCGCAAGCCCAGCACCAGAAACATAGAGCTCACCTGGGAGCCCGTCCGGCAGGCTCTGTCCAGCGGCATCAACGATATGGACCTGAAGTCCCGGAAGGGGCTTGCCGATTGAAACCGTTGCAGTGTCAGGGTCAGCAACCGCTCCAGTTACATCCGCACCGGTTTCCGAAGACCCATAGAGATTGAACAGCTTGGCCTCAGGGAACACGTCGTAGAAACGCTTTATGGATTGACCGGGCAAGGGTTCGCCACTCACTGTCCACTGCTTGACACTTTCAAAGAGAGAGCGAGCCTCCACTTCATTTTCCAGGAATACGGAAAGCAAGGAAGGAACACTCAGCAAGCGCAATGGCTTAATTGCTTTCACTGCAACGCCCAACGCCCCCACGTCGCTGATCGTATCATCGTCCAAAACAGCGACCGGATGTCCCTTGAGCAATGGGGCAAAGATCTCGGCAAGAAAATCAACGAAAGCAACCGAGGTACGGGCGACGCAACGCTCATCCGCTGCAAATGGTTGGTCCTGCCACTGCCAATGCAAGCGGTTGATTAATGCGGCCTTTGTAAATTCAACGCCGTTCGGTCGGCCGGTTGAGCCAGAGGTGTAGATCAAAGCAGCCAAGTCATCGGCTGGCGGGGTTTCAAATCGAACAGGTGGTCCCTCCCACTCATCTGGATGAAAGACGTCAATTCCAGCTACCCTCTGCTCCGCAACGAAGAGGTGCGGTTTGGCGTCAGCAAGAAGCGTCAACACACGCTCGGCAAGTTCTCCCGCCGGGATGGCGAGGAAATGTGCGCCGCAACGCCATGCCCCAAGCATCGCCGCGACAAGACGCACTCCGCGCGGGAGTTGAAGAGCAACGGTATCCCCCGGATTGACACCGCGCTTGATAAAAGCTCCAGCGGCCGTATCGAGCTGTTGAGATAGCTCACGGAAAGTCGCAACATTTTGACCCGAACTGTCAAGCAACGCTGGTCGATCCGGTGCCTCTTGGACGACTGCATCGAACATAGCCAAGGGATCAGAAGAGTGGGCTGCGTCAGGCACAACGGTATCTTTGGATGCCAGCTGATTTGCCAGCGAAATTTGAGAGAGTTCTGTCTCAGGAGCCTCGCACACAGCAATGACGAAGGCCTCCAAAGCTTCCAACAGCGCCGGCACCGTCGACAGCTCGAGAATTTCCCTGTTGTAAATTGCCCTCAGATCTATTCCGCCATCCCGCCGGTCTGCCATGGCCAAATCAATGTCAAGGGAAGATCGCGCAACGAATGGCTCATCAAACGAAAACCGCATCCCGCCCGCTTCAAAATCATCACAAGCCATGTTTTCGTGTGTGAAAGAAATACTATAAAGTGGATGTCGCGTTGTATCGGTCCAGCCCTCCAAGCCACGAACAACGTGGTTGAATGGAGCCAGCCCCCGCTCCCAGCTATCCATGAATGCGGTTTTGCCTGCCGCCAGTGCAGAAGCAAAAGTTTTTGCATTTGCAAGGTCTACTTGCAGAGCAATGTTGTTGACCATCATTCCAGGCATAGCGCCCAACGCAGGCTGGCTACGCAAGCTGACATGTGTCCCCAGAAGAACGCGGTCCTCATCCGTCAGACGGCTCAGAACGGCAGCCAAACAAGTCATCAGAGTAACGTATGGTGTTGTGTCGGCCGCTTTTGCCAGTCCTCGGATCTTGTCCCCAAGATCGGGTGTCAGAGTGCGGGACACTATGGCACCCTTAGTTTCGCGGATTGCTGGACGCGAGTTGCATGATAAAACTTCAGCGGCTGGCGGAGCATCCGCAAGGTACTCTCGCCACCATCCAAGCTGTTCGTTCACGACATCACGAACTTCAGGCCGTTGCTCCCAGCGGGCATAATCAATGGTAGAAAGTTCCGGGCATTCGACAGCGACACCATCAATTGACTTCGACAGGACATCAAGAAAATGGCCGATGGTCCAACCATCGACAGCCGTATGGTGTGCCGTGAGGATGAGATGTGCTAGGTTGTCCCGGACAGATACAAGATGTGCCCGCAGCGGCTGTCCCAGCGAGAGATCGAAGGGTGTTTCCGCTTCAGCAATCCCAATTTTGCTCAGCTCGGCTTCATCCTCTACCTTGCTTTGCCGCAATTTGAGTACCCATGCCGGTTGCAGTACCTGCACCGGCTCTCCGTCGCGACCCTCATGAATGGCGACCCGCAATACTTCCCACTGTGCAATAATCTGATTGATAGCCTGCTCAATCGCCAGTGGATCCAATCTACCCTCAACCCTGAGATTGAAGCAGAGATTATAGAGCTCGCCTTCACCAACAACCCGTTCTTCAAACCAAATCCGGGCCTGGGCCACTGTTGCCGGATACAACGTGTCATCGCGCTCCGTGCGCTCGACTGGGGGAAGCGACTGGAATGTCGAATTCTCCGCCTCACTGATGAGATCTGCCAAAGCCCGTACGGTTGGCGCACGGAAAACGGAAAGAACGCTCGCTCCCTCAACCCGCCCTGCAAGGAGGCAATTGAATAGTTTGATGGCAGAAATGGAGTCGCCGCCTGCAGCAAAAAACGAAGTATCCTGACTGGGTGGAGCACTGCCAAGAACTTCTATCCAGGCCTCAAGCACGGTTTCTTCAAACGGGGTTTCCGCATTGAGCTCAGTTGCTGGCTGTCTGGCCTCAAGTTTCGCATCCGCCTCTAGCTTCCTTCGGTCTACCTTGCCATTTGCAGTGAGTGGGAGTTTTTCGCATAAGCGGACTTGTGTCGGGTGCATTTGGCGCGGGAGCAAAGAACATAGGAAGCGGTAAAGCTCATCTTCTGTTGCTGACTGGCCCGGCAGATTTACGGCCCAGGCGGTAACGCCCCTCACCAGATTTCCACACCGCATCGGTACGGCGATTGATTGCGAAACCGATGGGTGCCGGGCCAGTGCCGTCTCAATCTCACCCAATTCCAGACGATAACCATTTAGGTTGATCTGATTGTCAGACCGTCCCAGCATTTCAATCAGGCCATCCGGCCGGAAACGGCCCCGGTCACCGGTGCGATAGAGCCTCTCACCCGTCACCGGGTGTACGATAAAAGCAGTCTCGGTCCGTCGTTTATCCCTGAAATAACCGGCGGTAACGCCCGCACCGGCGCAAAACATCTCGCCGGCCACCCAGTCAGGACAATCTTCCAACCTGTCATTCAAAACGTAGGAGCGGTTGTTGGCGATGGGGGAACCGTAAGGGATACTTGCCCATCCCGCCGGTTTCTTGCTTGCAGGATATGAGATGTTCCAGATCGTTGTCTCAGTAGGTCCGCCAATGGAATGCAGTTGCGCCTTGGCGGCCCGCAGCCTCAATCTGTCTGGGCTATCAATAGGAAGCCAGTCGCCTCCCAGGATAACGGTCCGCAGGGTTCCAAGGCTGCCGGAGTCCGGGTTTCCATCAAGGTAGTCGAGCAACATAGTCATCATTGCCGGTACAGTATTCCAATGGCTGACGCCATACTGTCCGATGAGGCCCAGCCAATGAGCTGGATCACGTCTTTGCGCCGGATCAGGCAAGATAATCGCACCACCGGCGGTGATGGATGCGAGCAGGTCAAACAGGGACAGGTCGTGGTGGAACGGTGTCAAACTGATGAAGCGCGCATCCGCATCTACATTGAAGCGGCTCAGTCCATCAGCGACAACATTCAACACACATCCAAGCGGGACCATCACGCCTTTTGGCTGACCAGTGGATCCCGATGTATAGAGGACACAGTGAAGATCATCGGTTGAGTAATCCGGCAATTTCACCGGTTCGTGAGACTCTGTTTGCTCATCACGATGCACGAACAAAATTGGAATTGCGATCCCGGTTAGTTTTTCCTGAATGCTGTTGGCAAGAGCCGGGGTCGTAAGAAGAAGCGCGGCCTCGCAGTGCATGGCCATGTAGGACAAACGTTCAGCAGGGACATCAGGATCCAGCGGCACGCAAACCGCACCGATTGCATGCAGGGCCAGGGCAGAGACCACCTGCTCTGCCCCTTTCTCCATGGCCACTGCTACCATTGTGCCTCTCGAAACAGCCGCTGCCTGCAGTCTGTAGACAACGCTATCGACCTGACGCTTCAACTCCGCATAGGAAATTTCACCATTCTGGTCCGCAACCGCCAGTGCATCAGGCCTCTCGCTTGCGTGCCTGCAAAGTGCATCATGGAAGAATTCTGTCTCGAGAACCCGTTCCGTTTCATTAAAGGTCTTGCGTTGTGACTGCTGTTCTGGAGGCAAGTCTATGCTCAACCTTGGACTATTCCAGCTAGATACAGCGTCATCAGCACCCAAGGCTGCAATCCTGGACGAATAGGCATGGAACATTGCTTCGACCATGCCATCAGGGAACTGACCGGCCAGAGCATCCCAGACAAGGTAAAGATTACCATCGACGTCATGGTATTGCGCATCTATCCAAACCTGCGGGGTCTGCGTCAGTGCTGTCTTGACTGGAGCAATGGCATTGAAAGACGCCATATAAGCCCGTGCTCTTCCTTCTCCGAACAGATCGGGTTCATGGGTGAATACAAAGGGCATGGCAATTCCGGGATCAGTTCCGTGATGTTTGCGCCAATCACGCAAAATCCGAACACCCGATATGATGTCGTGATTTAGATCCTCTGCAAATTGTGCCTGCAACCGCCTTGCCAATTCGCTGAAACATTCGCCGTTCCTGAGCTCAACTTCCAGAAGCTCGAATGTTGCAAATTCACCGACGATTTGATCAACATCCTCATGCAAAGGGTGCCGGTTCCAACGGGGTATATTCAGTGTGAACCGTCTGTCCTCGCTCCAGCGGCCAAGCACTTCAGCGTAAACGGTAATCAAGACATTCGCGACGGTAAGTCCCCGGACGGCAGCTTCGCGTTTCAGGTTTTCATAAACGGATGCCGGAAGGGTATGCTCGTGCCGGACGAATTTTGAGTGAGCGGCTGCGTCCTGTCGCACAGGCAGTTTTGGCGCCGGCGGCAAGACTTTGATCCGTTCTTGCCAATAGTCCAGAGCGCGTTGGTATTTCTGTGTTTGTTTTTCGGCTTCCAAGCCAATCATATAATCCCGGAAGCTTAAGTCTGTCCGAGGCAATCGCGCGTCCAGGTCTTCACAAAGCAGGGCAAAATCAGCGGCAATGATCTGTGCGCTTCTGCCATCCAGGGACCAGCAATCCAGACTCAATAAAAGATGATTTTCACCGCTTGGATGCCGGAATGCGTCGAGTTTCCAGCTCGGCCATTTGGTCAGATCTGCACAATAATGTTCAAGTTCTTCCCGCGTTTTTTCAATTTCTGTCTCTGCAGCTTCCAACGTATGGCGCCGCAGGTCGTGCACGGGCAATGACCACGCAGGCGGGTCCTGCAAGACCTGCTGGCGCCCATCTGGCAATACAACAGCTCGAAGCATGTCGTGATGTGCAACAACTTTACGCCATGCCGCCTCTACACGCTCAAGATTGAGCGTTTTGCTTGCCATCTCGACAAACAGATGAATTGCCACTTCACCGGAGTCAAAGACAGCATCCCGTCCAAGCCAGTAAGCTTGCTGGTTTTCGTTGAGCGGGAACGGTTCATATCTATTGTTCGGATCGACTGTTATGTTTGCCGGTCGGTTTTCCATTTCTGGATTGAGTAGTTTCAGGAATTCGACAATTTGACTCTTGTATTCCTTGATACCCGAAACCTGATCGTTCGACAGGTCACCTGTTACGAGCAAACCGTCACCGTCGATCGCAACCGAAACATTGTTTTTTTTCAGATCTTTGAGAAGGTCGATGGCAGATTTGGAAACACTCATGGCTAAAACCTCGTGACGGCAATGGTTGCATTTCCTGAATCGGAACTGTCCTCGTGCGCCCATGCCGCCAGGCCAAGGAAGTTTGAGATTGCGGAGGCGCTTGCGGGCTCAAAAAACAGGGCGACAGGTGGTGCAACGCCGCAGGCCCTGAAGATCTGCTGCACACCGCGCACCGCAAGAAGAGAGTCGCCCCCTTTTTCTAGAAAACTGTCGTTCGCATCAAAGTTCTCATCGACCAGCAACTGACGAAGTGTGGCAAGAACTCCGTTCATCGGATCAGTTAAGTCGATACCGTTGGGGACTGTGAACGATGGGGCAGGCTTTGGAAGCGCTGATACGTCAAGCTTGCCATGTACGGTAAGTGGAAAGCTATCGACCAGCATGAACCACGATGGCACCATGTAGTCTGGCAACCTTTGGGCGGCATGACTTTTAGCCTGAGCGAGCAGAGCCTCATCATCGGATATTTTGTGGCCATCTTCTGGCTTGATCCATACAGCCAGCCGACGGTCCCCAGGTGCAGGCTCACATATACGGGTAACAGCCCGTTGGACACTTGGCAGAGTTTGGATCGTTGCTTCAATTTCACCGGGTTCAATCCGGTGCCCCCGCAACTTGATCTGTTCATCAATCCGCCCGAGATATTCCAGCAAACCGTCTTCGCGTCGACGGACACGGTCGCCTGTGCGGTAAAGTCTTTCGCATTTACCGCTTACGTTGCTCTCAATAAAAACCTCAGCAGTGCGGACCGGCTCATTGAGGTATCCGAGCGCAACACCATCGCCGGCCAGGCATAATTCCCCCTCCACACCAGGTTCCACGAGTTGTTGATTTTCATCCAGAACATATGCAGCCGTACGGGCAATTGTTTTACCGATCGGGATCGTTTCAGCTTTTACATCTTCGGGTCTAATTTCGTGGAATGTGGAGATCACCGAGACTTCCGTCGGGCCATAGGCATTGATGACCGTATCAGCGCTATCTCCCGCCATCATTTTGGCTACGGCGGCCGGATGAAGTGCCTCGCCACCCAAGTAAAGCCGGTCGATCCCCGAGAATACGGTGTTATCCTGCGAAAGGAGCATTTCAAACAAGGTGCAAGATAGTATGCAGAAATGAAGTTTACGGTTTTTTCGTGCGAGCCTGAATGCCCTTGCCGATAGAATATCTTCCTTTTCAAATCCAAACAGAGTGCCACCGGTCAATAGCGGCAACCAAATCTCAATTGCCGACATATCAAAGGAGAGAGGAGCGCTATGGCTAAATCCCATGCCCGGCTCCACAGGATAGATATCACGATCAAACACCAGGCGGTTCATCCCTCGATGAGGAACAAGCACCCCTTTCGGCTTTCCGCTGGAACCCGATGTGAACAGCAGATAGAGACAGTCTTCTGCGCTCCGCCCATCATCTGCCGTGTATCTGTCTGCTGACACCAGCAAGGAGGAAACAGACAGAACGACGCTACCCTCATGTTTTAAGCCCTGAGACGTACAATCGAGTATGGTGGAGATTTTGGCTTGCTCGCATACCTGAAGCAACCGGGCTCTGGGCCATTGCGGTGAAAGCGGTACGTAGATAGCGCCGGAAAGAACGGTTCCTACGATTGCTTTCACCGCATTGATCGAGCGATCCGCGTAAATACCAACAAAATCTCCGGGCTTTACGCCAGCGGCCCTCAAGCCGCCAGCAATTCGTTCAGCATTGTTCAAAAGCTCGCGATAACTTAACCAGTCTTGGCCAAAGTTAACCGCCATTTGGTCGGCATGTTCCATCGCCGCGGAGCGAAACAGTTTGCCGAGGCTTTCTTCAGGAATGTTGCCGTCGCTATATTGCCCGCTCATCACACCAACTCATGCTGCCACGTGATTGCCGGTCAATGAAGCAGGAAAGCCGTATTCACTACCGGACGAAGCAACTGTTTTCACTGCCATATCCAGCGAACCGTCATCCCGGCGGAATACGTCATAAACAACGCGGTCGATAACTTCGTTTTCCGGTCCAAATATCAATACGCGAGGTTTGATCTTGATAATTTCGTCGACTTCGCAAATCACGCTGGAGGCAATTATGACTTCGTCGCCTTCCTGACAGGTGCGGGCCGCAGCTCCATTGAGTACGCAGCAGCGCGACCCGGCTTCACCATAAAGAACATATGTGCTGATACGGGCACCGGAGTTCTTGTTCCAGATTTCCACAAACTCCAAAGGCTTGAGTCCAACTTCGCGGCAGAGATCGGAATCGATGGTGATCGATCCATGATAGTTCAGTTTTGCGCCGGTAACCCGAAGACCATGAAGCTTGGCATTGACGTACTTTTCCATGAGACTGTCCTTCAATGTTGTTGGCCATTGGCCTGGAAAAGGGAGGTCAAGCCTCCTGGTGTCCATTGCTCAAGGAATGAGCAAGGTTGAAGAGAATGAGTTGTCGGGGTCATAGCTTTGCTTGACTAGACGCAGCCGTTCGGCGTTGCCGCCATAGGCATCGCGATAGAGTTCGGTTTCCTCAGGACCAAGCAAGTTTGCGTACCCGCCTGGCATCGCGTGAGCTGCCAGTTTTTCAGCAAGCCCAAAAACCCAATTACGATGAGCGTTCTCTTCTGAATCACCACCCGCCCAAGAGGCGATCGCCTCAACTAGATAATGACTATCTCGCATCCCAAAGGCCGTCGCGTCAGGAAGAATGCGTGCCGCAGCACCGCAAAAGTGATGCAGCACTATGTACTGGCCGGGTGTCGTGCGACATTCGGTAGCCTCTAATAAAATTTTTCGCAGGTCTTGAGGAAGAGTTTTTGTCCACCGGTTTCGCATGAATTGGTGCTTACGATCCTCAACCCTGAATATGGCCAGAAAGTCTTTAAGCGACATCGGCTTGGTTTCGCTGAAGAGCGGCGAACCAATACTGTTAAAACGCTCAAACAGTTGTTCGCCTTTTTTGTGTTCGCCTGCCCAGGTTGCAAACATAACTGGCGCGGCATTGCCGTCATCAGCCGTCATGAGAATGACCAGTATGGTCAAGTCATCAGCTTCTTCTGCAGTGATCTCCGCGAAAGCCTCAAGAAACTTTTCTGCGTCGTTCCACGGAAAGAGCATAAGGCAGGTCAGAATTTCTGGTTGATAGTGAAGTTGGAGCCTCATGGAGGTAACAACACCGAAGTTTCCACCGCCGCCTCGCAGCCCCCATAGCAACTCAGGCTCGTTGTTCTCGTCGGCTGTGACAACATTGCCATCAGAAAGCACGATGGTTGCCCCAAGCAGATTATCGGCGGCCAAGCCATAGCGGTTGAGTAGAGGACCGTACCCCCCTCCCAGTGTGAACCCCGCCAAACCAACGTCCCGGGCCGTCCCAACAATCGGGACAAGGTCATGCGGTTCAGCCGCATCGACAAGTTCACCAGAAAGTACACCACCGCCAACAACAGCTGTCCTTGCGTCCGGATCAATCTCAATGGATTTCATTCCCGACAGGTCTATCACGATCCCATCTTCGACCAATGACCGCCCCGCCCAGTCGTGTCCGCCGCCTTTTACCGAAACGGCGTACCTGTTTGTGTTCGCATATCGGAGCACCGCAGAGACATCTTCAGAAGAAACGCACCTTACTATCGCAGCAGGTCGCTTTCCGACTGCGCCATTCCAAAGGGACACAGCGGCGTCGTAGGACGGTGAACCGGGGACCGATACGTTGCCTGGGGACAGCGCAGACAAATCCTCACCGACAACCTGACCATTTTTCAGGGAGGCTATTTCGGGCATTTGCATCTCCAAAAAAGTACTTGTCGCAACAACAGGTCGCCGCGTTGATCAGGCGCCAACCGCGTCTGGGGCATCTTCGGCAAGAGCGAGTTTGTGTTGGGCATCCCACAACCGCCGATAAGTCGCACATGTTTCGTAAAGTGAAGCGTGTGCTCCTCTCGCGGCGATCTGTCCCTTGTCGAACACAACAATCTGATCAACGCCGATGATTGAAGACAGGCGATGGGCAACAACGATCACCGTGCGACCCCTGCAGAGAGAGGCAAGAGCTGCGCGGATTTCAAATTCGTTCTCTGGATCAATTGCCGCTGTGGCCTCATCGAGAAGGACTATCGGGGCGTCCTTCAGCAAGGCGCGGGCGATTGCAATACGCTGACGTTGTCCTCCTGACAGCGCCTGGCCGCCCTCTCCCACCGGGCTGTTGTACCCTTGATCAAGCTCCATGATGAATTCATGGCATCTTGCAGCCTTTGCAGCTTCAACCATTTCATCATCCGTGATGCCTGGCCGGGCCAGCTTCAGGTTGTTTGCAATTGTGTCATCGAGCAGGAAAGTGTCTTGGAACACGATGGCGAATAGCTTGGCGCGCTGTCCATCAGGCAGGACTTTCAGATCAACTCCACCAATTTTGATCGCACCTTTGTCGACGTCCCAGAAGCGGGCGAGAAGATTGAGAGCCGTCGACTTTCCTGAACCGGAAGGACCGACAAACGCGGTAATGTCACCTGCCTGGATATCAAAGCTTGCACCAGACAAGGCCGTGACGTTTCGGGCCTGTGTTTCATAGGCAAAACCGACATCGTCGAACCGGATATCGAAACTGTACAGTTTCTTGTAGTCTTTCGTGCTGGGTAGAGCAGGCAAATTCAGAACATCCGCGATGCGGCCCATGGATCGTTCTTGCTGGCGGCGGTAAAAGACTAACTCGAAGGCATCGCCGATTGGCCCATAGAAAACCAGCCCAATGACCATGAACACCAGATAGAGCTGAAAGGTGATGCTACCGGATATCATTAAGAGCCCCCCGGCAAACAGGACTGCACAAAAGCCAAGGTCAAGCGCTGAAAGACCTATAGAAACAGCCGGAGAAACGCGCATAACAGTTGCAAGGCTCACGTCACGGTGTTTGGCAAGCGCTCCCGTCAGGGCATCGCTTTCGCTGCCGCGAAGGCCGAGGGAGCGAAGTGTCGGAACACCACGCAGATAATCGATAATGCGGGCATTCATCCCTTCACGGGATTCGAACATTTCATGCCACACCTTGTCCGAAATCCGGTCGCAGAACATTATGACCAGAAGGAACACAGGAATGGTCGCAACTACACACAATGCCAGCCGCCAATCGAAGTAGAGCATGAAGGCAAGGCTGATCATCGGTGCCACGACCGCCCGGATCAGCTGGCTGGAAGGGGTTACATAATTCAATTGTGTCGTGTTCTGCGTCAGCAGCGTTTCAAGTGCCCCGGTATCCCGCTGTTGCAAAACACCAAGAGGTACGCGGCGCAGGTGGTCGGCAATCCGCCGTTGGAGTGCCGCAACTGCTCCTGTTTGAACCTTCCAGATGGAGCGGCTAGCAATGACATGAAATACAACCTGGGCACAGAACAGTCCCGTGACCCAGCCCACATACGTCAGCACACCTCCAGTCGTGAGCGTGCCATTGTAAAGATCCAGCAACACTAAAATTGTTGCAACAACTGGCGCCCCCATCAAAAGGGCTTCCAGGAAGAGAAGCGGCACTGCGCGCGAGAGAAGCAGTTTGCGCATCGGGCCCGCTAGTTCAAGCGCAAGTTTGATTGCACTTTTATTTGTCTGCAACGGAGCCGCCTCTGGCTCCGCAGCGGCATCTGCCGACTTGACGTTTTCTTCAGCGTCATTGTCTGCAAGGAAATCTTTTGACGCTTCGCCTTTTTGCAAGGTCCACCCACCTGCGGCCGCATATTTGGAGCAAAGCTGCGCATATGCAGGGCAGCGCTTTACAAGCTCCTCATGCGGCGCCTGGTCCAGCAACTCCCCTTCTTCAAAATAGAGAATGTTGTCAGCTCTGCGGATCGTGTCGAGGCGGTGAGCAATTGCAATCACCGTCCTCCCAACTGCCAGCTCGGAAAGTGCATCCAGCACTTGTGCTTCATTATCCGGGTCGAGTGCGGAAGTGCCTTCATCCATGATTATGATTGGGCTTGCACGCAGGATCGCACGGGCGATGGCAACGCGTTGACGTTGACCACCGGACAGCAGTTTGCCACCTTCACCAACTGGTGAGTCCAGTCCACCCTCCATTTCGTTGCTGAAGTCGAGCACACGGGCCCTGCTTGCGGCGCGATTCACTTCTTCATCGCTTGCTTCAGGCCTCGCGGAGCGAATGTTCTCACGGATAGTGGTGTTCAGCAGCCATGGTTCCTGCATGACATAGCTGATCTGGGAAATGAGCGCGTCAGGGGACATATCCCGAATATCGACACCACCAATACGGATCGTGCCCTCGTCAATTTCCCAAAACCGTCCAATGAGGCGGGCAAGCGTTGTCTTGCCGCCGCCAGACGGACCGACAATTGCCGTATAGCTGTCCTGAGGCGCGGAAAAGGAGACATTTTGGACACCACGGCCATTCTCATAAGAGAAACTCACGTCCTCAAATTCGATACCGTAACTGGTGTTGGTTTGAGGGCTGTCTGACGTTGGCAGGGAAGCTGTGCCTAAAATATTTTCGATGTTCTTGCCTGCCTGCCCCATGCGCATGGCGAAGTTTCCGGCGGTATAGAGCAGTTTGTAGACTGAAGCATTCACGCCCATGCCCATAAGCAGAAACAGCACAAACTGGTTGGGTGTCACCTGTCCATTCACCACCAACAACCCACCGACAGGAAGCAGCGCAAGAACGTTGGCGCGCAGACCAACCATCATCAAAGCGCTTGGCACAGCTGCGGCAGTAGACATTTTCCAGGTCGCTTGTGACATCGCTGAGATTGCATCGTCGAGCTTTGAAAATGCACTGTCTACGGCAAGAAAAGCCCGAATTACCTTCATGCCTTGCAGGAATTCCAGAGCGGCTGCCCGCAGCCCCAGAAGTGCGGAAAAATACCCACCCATCTCTGCGCTGGCGATCTTTAGAGATATTGGATAGATCAGGACCAGAAGTGGATAGAGTGCAAGCGCGGCAAGTGCCAGACGCCAGTCGATGAATGCAAGAAACAGCCCAACAGCAATCGGAACGGCAATAGCAGAAGCGAGATCTGGAACCGCATGCGCCAGCGCTTCTTCAATTTGTTCGACGTCCTCACTGATCACTTTCTTTAGGCTGGCGACGCTGTTGTCGGCAAAAAAGCCAAGCGGCACACAATCAATTTTTGAAATCAGAGCCCGCCGGATATCGTAGAGGATTGCGTATGCTGCACGATGGGAAATCGCTGATGACAGCATATTCAGCGAAACCTTCGCCACAATTGCTGCGACGGCAGCCAGTGCATATGTCGTAAGAACTGACTCGTCGAACCGATCAGCGACGACAGCATCAGCAATCCAATACACACACAGAAAGGGGACGAGACCACAAGCCGTACCGGCAATTGCCAGAGCAGCTGAAAGTATCAGGGAATAGAGGCGATTCTGGACAAAAGTTTTCATGGTTGCCTACTCTGAGATTGGATATCGTCCAACAGCAAATGACGAAGCGGAAAACAGAAAATGCAGGCCAAAACTGCGGCCAAACCTGAGAGAGCAAAGATGACGGGATACCCCAGCCGTTGCCCAACAGCTCCGGCTACAATTGCGCCGGCAAATCGGATTGCAGCGTCAAATGAGGTCATTACGCTGTAATCAGTCGCTGCGGCGGTCGGACTGGACAGGCCCATGTAAAGTTGCCAGACTACGACTGTAAGGGCACCCGACAAGCAGAAATCGAGAACTGCCAGAACCACGACTATTCGCGGCTCCATTGCAACTGATGCCGCAAGGATCAGCAATACCGCAGCCTTCAACATGTAAATCACAGCCGCCACTGCGAGTACGTTAAATCGCCGAAGCGCAATACCGACAAACGCACTTGCTGGTACAACGGTCGCGGTAGCCACAGTCCCGAGCAACCATGCAGTGGTCGCGGGAGAATATCCCTTGTCTACGAGGATCGCCGGGATCAGAGCATCCGCCCCAGCTGTCAATCCAAAACAAAGCACCGCACAGACGAGCCAGCCAATTTTCGGCCGGGTCAGAAAACGTTTCCACAATACAAGCGGTTCATACCGGACGGACTTTGAAACCAGGTCATTTGCGGCATCCCCCCAATTCAGCAACCAGGCCGGGGCCGACAGGATCAGAATGAAAACTGAGATACTGAGTACGCTTGTACTCCAGGAGAAGTGTTCGTTCAGCTCCAGCAGCAGACCTGCACCCAGTATCCCGCCCAGAACCATGGAGATGACCCCGGCAGTATTGGCCAGCGCGCGCTGTTCTGAAGTTGTGTTCTCAATCATCCATGCAGCAAGAACGATCTGGATCGTGGCTCCTATTGCAGCGCAGGATAGGGAGAGGAAAAGCAGCGGCCAGGCAGATCCTTCGGGTGGGAAAAACGCCACAGCTGAAAAGGCTGCTGCAAGCAGGACAGACAGTCCACGCATCCAGTTCTTCCTGGATCCGAACGGACGCGACCAGGTGCAGTCGAAAAACGGAGCCCAAAGCCATTTCAAGGCCAGGGGAACCCACACAACATAGGTCAGCGCCACCATATCCAGCGACGCCCCACGGTCACGCAGAATGGCCGGTAGTCCAAGGGTGAAAAAGAATGCCGGCAGACCTTGCATCAAACTAAAGGCCGCCATGAGGATCAAAGCGGTCTTATTGTGCGATTTGTGTGAGGAATAACACGTCTCTTCTATGAAGAGCGAATTAGGTGTGTTTTCCTGGGGTTGGGTCTCTAAACTCAAATACACTCGCTCCGAAACCAGATTGGACGTGTGGTTGGAGAAACAGGCCCTGCTTGTTTGCAAAAGCCTCCGTTGAAACGACTATTCCCTGCACTGGGAATGTCATTGCGACTTATGGCATTCGCGACCCGCCGCATCCATGCTGTTGGATTTCGCGGAATCGAACTTTGGTTTTGTGAAATCAAACTGGCGGGAGACTCGAAAGGTCTGATGGTTAGTCCTTTGCCGGGCATTGCCAACTTGAACGAAGGGCCGATCAGAATTACAAGCTTTCGAAATGAATCATTAATTGCAGCCTATTTCGATCATTAGATCATTGCAGACTCTGATTTCATCGGTGCCAGCCTGGCATCCGCAACATTTGGGTCTCGCGAAAAGGACGTCAGTCTGGAACGTATTGATTCTAAGGATGTTAATCTAAGCAACGTCAATTTATGCTAGGCTGTGTGGATGAATTCAAAGAGCTTGTGGCCTGCAGGCTTGGCACCTCCGCATTTGCAGAGCGGTCGGGAGTACCTGCTTCAGACCGCTACGGTATGCTTTTCGGCTAACGATTGCACGCTGCATCTCACCCATGCTCACATTGGGGCTCAGACTGGGGTAGGATTTGGTATGGTCTATGGCAACATCGCCCATTGGCAGAAGAAGTCCCCTTACCCAAAACCGCGGCTATGTAAACAATCGACACACGCGTCCTGCGCGATTGGTGCGGCAGGTTCGCCACCGGTGTGACGGTTATCAACAGCTGCACACCCGAGGGCACCCACGGCGTAACGGTGAGTGCGTTCATGTCGGTCTCCCTGGAGCCACCCCTGATTTCTATTTCCATCAGCCGCAAAGCGAGAACGCTGAGCAAGATCCTGGACGCCGGACGCTTTGTAGCAAACATCCTGTCCCAGGACATGCAACCGCATGCCCTGCATTTCGCTGGGCGCCCGACGATACCCTCACAAACCTGTTTCAGGAGCGGCACGGCCTGCCTAATCTGCGCGGTGCCACGGCCATCCTGGTGGCTGATGTCGACTGCGACGTCGAGGCGGGGGACCATGTACTTCTTCTGGGCCATGTCCGACATCTGCACCACGACCCGGCGACCGCGCGTCTTGTCTATCATGCAACGGAGTTTGGCAGCCTTACCACGCATCCGGCAGGTTGAGTCTTTATGAACGCTGCTATGATTATTCCAGCTAGGTGGCTAATCTGACCGCGCTGGCCAAAAAAGATTTTGGAGTTGGGCCTTTTCGTGAAATCAGTATTTAACTATGAGAGCAAACAGTCGACCGAATGACTTAGTGGTATTCAGTTGCCTATCAATTTGTCCGTCGTCAGGTAAATTGAGACAGCAAGCGGCCTGACTAAAGGAGGGTCTGGCACATCTGGATTTCAGTTAAGCAGCGGATTTGTTGTGCAGCAAGCGCCGTTGTTTCATGGTCCTCCT
>Ga0189284_100316_pt1 | contig 35778 bp, 45 predicted proteins | sample N32C7minimetaG_FD_130314 | JGI IMG/M metagenome (GOLD analysis project Ga0189284, IMG submission 130314) | Marine microbial communities from the Costa Rica Dome - N32 C7 mini metaG | ecosystem: Environmental > Aquatic > Marine > Oceanic > Photic zone | place: Costa Rica: the Eastern Pacific...
ACCCACGACGCTCGGCCTCGGACCGCCGCATCATGATAAGCGCAGCCGCCCCGTCTGAGATGGAAGACGAGTTTGCCGCTGTCACACTGCCGTCAGCGGCAAATGCCGGCTTGAGCGTGGGGATCTTGTCCGGCAGTGCTGACAAGGGCTGCTCGTCTTTGTCAACAACACGCTCCCCCTTGCGCCCTTTCACTGTCACCGGCGCAATCTCCGAGGCAAAGCACCCGTCCTCGGTCGCTGCTTTCGCGCGTGCAAGGGACGTCAGCGCATAAGCATCTTGCGCCTCTCTCGAAAACTGATAGTGACGCGCCGTGGCTTCTGCATACGTGCCCATCAGCCGGTTCTCATATGCATCTTCCAGCCCGTCCAGGAACATATGATCTTTGACTTCACTGTGCCCCAGTCGTAACCCGGCGCGAACTTTGGGCAGCACATAAGGCGCGTTGCTCATACTCTCCATACCCCCGGCAACAACAATGTTCGCCCGCCCCATGGCGAGAGCATCCGCCCCCAACATCACTGTTTTCATACCAGAACCACACACCTTGTTGATGGTGCTGGCTGGCACACTCTCATCAAGTCCGCCCAGGAGTGCCGCCTGACGCGCAGGTGCCTGGCCGACACCTGCCGGCAGAACGCACCCCATAAAAACCTCATCAACATCCGTCGCTGAAAGCGAAGCACGCATGACCGCGGCCTTCAGCGCATGAGCACCCAGTTCGGGCCCGCGAATGGAAGCAAGATCACCCTGAAAACCACCCAGCGGTGTACGGGCGCAACTGACGATGACAATCGGGTCTTTTCCTGCTTCACTCATGAAAATGCACTCCATCTGTTTCGTGTACAATTAGTACGCGGGCACGCAGACAGCAATAATAAAGGGGCACAATGGAAAACCTTCTTCACGATATCAGTTGGGTTATCCCTTACCGGGATCCACTCCTCACACCCGTTTTCCGGGGCTTTACCTGGCTCGGCTATCTGCCCTTCTTTTTGATTTTCCTGTCCCTCTCGTTTTGGACGTGGGACAAAGACAAAGCAACACGCCTTGCTGTTCTCATCGCCCTCACCGGCCTTCTGAATGCCTTCCTGAAAGACTTCTGGCAGGACCCGCGCCCCCCGCTGGAATTTCGCATGGATGGTGACGTAGGGGAAAGCTATGGTCTGCCGAGCGGGCACGCACAAATTGCGACCGTCATGTGGCTCTGGCTGGCTTATGAACTCAGACGCACATGGGCATGGATCGCAGCCCTTGTCATCATTGTCGGGGTTTCATCAAGCCGCATCTATCTCGGTGTTCACGATCTGGAAGATGTGAGTGCAGGCATCGCGCTCGGCCTCATCAACCTCGCCACGTTCGGCTGGTTCGTCTCCAGCCACTTCCAACGCTGGCACGACCTGCACCCCGCATGGCAAGTGGCGCTTATCCTCGGGCTACAGCCTATTATCTATTTCGTCTGGCCATCTGAGACAGGGGCATCGTTTGGCCTGGCGCTTGGTCTTTTCCTTGCCGGCTGGTGGATCGGCGCGAAACTCAACCTGCACCATTTCGAGTTTGAGCGTCACCCCGAATGGTGGGTGGCGGGGATCGCGGGACTTGTCGGGGTGATTGGTGTCTTTGCGTTTCAGACCGGCATCACACGCGCACTTGAAACACTTGAGCTGAAAGCGCACGCACCCTACATCACCACATTCCTGATTGCGCTTTACATGACCGTGCTTGCACCACTTGCCTTCCGCGTCGCGCGCATCGGCAAATAGGAAACTGCGTCACGCTGTTTCGTTGAACAGCTCACGGCCAATCAACATACGACGGATCTCGCTTGTTCCCGCACCAATCTCATAGAGCTTGGCATCGCGGAGCAAGCGCCCCGTATCATACTCGTTGATATAGCCATTGCCCCCAAGAGTCTGGATCGCCTCAAGTGCCATCCATGTCGCCTTTTCTGCCGCATAGAGAATGGCACCGGCCGCATCCTTGCGCGCCGTTTCTTCACGGTCGCAGGCTTTCGCCACAGCATAGACGTAGGCCCGGCTCGCATTCATGGTTGTGTACATATCGGCAATCTTGCCCTGCATCAGCTGGAACGTCCCGATCGGCTGATCAAACTGTTTGCGCTCATGAATATACGGAATGACGATATCCATCGCCGCCTGCATAATCCCCAGCGGCCCGCCAGACAGAACCGTGCGCTCATAGTCGAGCCCCGACATTAAAACGCGCACGCCGTTGTTCAGGCCGCCCATAATATTTTCTTCAGGCACTTCGCAATTCTCAAACACAAGTTCGCACGTGCTTGATCCCCGCATGCCAAGCTTGTCCAGCTTTTGCGCTGTTGAAAATCCTTTGAAATGACGCTCGATCAAAAAGGCGGTAATGCCTTTTGGGCCTGCAGAGGGATCAGTCTTGGCATAAACAACCAGCGTGTCAGCATCAGGGCCATTCGTGATCCACATCTTGTTGCCATTCAGCACGTAGCGGTCACCCTTCTTTTCCGCCTTGAGCTTCATCGACACAACGTCGGAACCTGCACCCGGCTCACTCATCGCAAGAGAGCCGACATGCTCCCCCGAGATCAGCTTCGGCAAATAGCGTTGTTTCTGCTCGTTGCTCGCCCAGCGTCGGATCTGATTGACACACAGATTGGAATGCGCGCCATAGGAAAGTCCGACCGACGCGGAACCACGCGAGATCTCTTCCATCGCGACCGTATGCGCGAGATAGCCAAGACCAGAACCACCAAACTCTTCCTCTACCGTGAGGCCCAGAAGCCCCAGCTCACCCAATTGGGGCCAGAGATCACGCGGAAACTCGTTGGACCGGTCAATTTCAGCAGCCCGCGGGCTGATCTTGTCAGCTGTGAAAGCGCGAACCGTTCCCCGGATCATGTCCACGGTTTCACCAAGGTCGAAATTCAGGGTCGGATAATCATTGCGCAACATAGGCCGTCAGGTCCTTCAAGGTTTATAGATATTCACCAGATCCGATACGGTGAAAACCGTATAAACACCGGGCCCGGTTGCGCCGCCAACCACGAACAGACGATTAGCGACACCCGCGACCGCAACACCGTGACGTGGCGTGGAAAGCGGTTCGCTTTTTTCCCAACTACGACCATCACTGGCAAGCACATAATGATCGTCAAATGTACGCGGTGGCGACAATTGCTCACCACCCACCACATGTATTCGCCCGCCAAACAACGCCGCACCGGCCCCGGCACGCGGGGCTGGAAGAGAGGCTACCTGCCGCCATGTCTCGGTCGACGGTTTAAAAACATCGACCCTCTCCGTCGCAGCACCATTGGTCAAGCGCCCGCCAATAACGAAAATCTCGCCGCCCTGCACGGCAACCGCAAAGGCAGACCGGGTTTGGGGAAATGTACCCCTCAACGTCCGCCATTCGCCGGACACCGGATCAAACTCAAACACACGCTCTGCATGAGAGCCAATCCCGCCGATGACATAGAGCTTGCCGTCTACACTCACCATCTGGTGCCAGGCACGTGGCCCGGGCATATCTGCACCCGGAACCCAAAAGCCAATCGCCGGATCAAACACCCACAGGGAGCGTACATCCGCCCCCTTGCTTTCAGCCGAAAACCCACCCGTCAGGTAAAGTCGCCCCCCGACACTCGCCATTGAAGCCTGTTGAAGCCCAACCGGGATAGGCGGCAGGGAGCGCCAGATGTCACCAATCGTGTCATATGCCTCGAACGTATTTTGGGGTGCGGTAATACCGGCGCCACCGGCGAGATAAATCTCCTCACCCAGTACCGCCGAAGCGGAAAGTGCATGCCCGCTGGTACTGGGCGCCCCCTCCCGCCACTCTCCTGCAAAAACAGCGGAACCGGACGCAAGAAACAGAGCTCCCGCAAAAAAGGACAAGCCAACAGAACGACAGGAAAAGAAACGTATAGGCACAAGGGCCTCCTCTAAATCACCCCGTTGAAACGATCTCAGAAGAGCACAAGCCCCGCAAGTCCGAGAAAGGCAAAGAAGCCCACCACATCTGTAACGGTGGTCACAAAAACGCTGGATGCAATCGCCGGATCGGCCCCGAACCGGTCAAGTGCCAGCGGCACAAGAATACCTGCAAGACCCGCAAGAACCATATTGATGATCATCGCAGCCGCCAACACACCACCGAGCAGAAAATCCTGAAACCACAAGCCACCCGCAGTTCCCATCAGAACGGCGAACACAATACCGTTCAAAAGCCCGACCATCACTTCACGCGTAACAATGCGGCCCGTATTGAGGGGAACGAGATCACGTGTCGCCAAGGCACGAACCGCGACGGTCATGGTCTGCGTTCCCGCATTCCCCCCCATCGATGCGACGATCGGCATCAACACGGCAAGCGCTACCATTTGTTCGATCGTACCATCGAAAATCGCGATCACCAGGGAGGCCAAAATGGCAGTCAGCAGGTTCACAAACAACCAGGAGAAACGATTGCGCGTTGTTTCCATAACCGTATCGGAAACGCTCTCTTCGCTCACGATACCACCCAACCGACGGATGTCTTCACTCGCTTCTTCCGCGATAATCTCGACAATGTCATCCACCGTTACAACACCAACCAGACGATCATTCTCGTCAACGACAGCGGCCGAGATCAGGTCATATTTTTCAAAGAGCCGCGCCACGTCCTCCCTGTCCATGGAGACGGAAATCAGCGTCTGCTCATCATCCATAATATCTGCGATAGCGACCGGTCGTTTGGTCCGCAACAGGCGTGACAGAGGCACAGTTCCGACAGGCTGATAGGATGGATCGACAACAAAGATTTCATAAAAATCGTCTGGCAGATCCCCCGCATCACGCATGAAGTCGATGGTCTGCCCGACATCCCAGAATGGCGGCACCGCGACCAGTTCCCGCTGCATGATGCGGCCCGCGCTGTCTTCCGGGTATTCGAGGGTTCGCTCGATCACCTCACGTTCGTGAGGCTCCATCTGGTCAAGGACTTCCCGCTGCTCGTCTTCGTCCATATCCTCAAGAACGTAGACAGCATCATCGGAATCCATCTCCTGAATAGCGGCCGCAATGTCTTTTGGCGCCATCAGTTCGATCACATCGTCACGAACCGCCTCTTCAAGTTCGCTCAAAACTTCCGGATCGAGATCGTTCCCCAACATCTGCACGAGCAAACGCAGCTCGTCAGGCCGCACCAGCTCCAGCAGTTCGGCCTGGTCAGCAGGTCGCAATGGCGCCACCAGTTCGCAAACAATGGTCGCGTCGCCCCGGTCCAGGGCCTTCATGACCCGGTTGACAAAATCAGGGGTGAGCGGTGTGTCCCACTCGTCTTTCTCAGCAGATTTTTCGGCTGCTTCCGGCGCAAGATCGGTCACGTCGATGAGCTCCTTCAGCAAGGGAAAGCGAATGTGGCAAGTGGCATGGGAACCTGAGCGATTCCTCAATCGATGCAGTTTGAGGGAAAGCCAGCACCAACGCTACCACGCACCCGGTGAATTTCCTCGAAATCCGTGGAAAAATTCACAAAAAAACCGGGGACATGCCCCGGTTCCTTTCAGCCTGATGATGGTGCGGACGAGAAGACTCGAACTTCCACGGGTTTTACCCCACAGCGACCTCAACGCTGCGCGTCTACCAATTCCGCCACGTCCGCAAATCAACTGGCTGGTGTGAGGCGCTCTGTAACAAATCGCCAGCGCGGCGGCAAGCACTCTCTTGGCAAACCTGTGAAAATCTCACATTCAACCCGCCGCCCGCCGGCAACATCCCCCGGTTAAGCCTGAGCTGTGAACCGGGCATAAACGGGAAACCTTTGCCTGACCTAGATCCCGTCACCATCCATATTGGTTGAAACATGGATCCCGCATTCATCCTTGTCCTTGCCAGCCCACCGGCCGTCGCGGTAGCTCCCGCCTTCCGGCACCCGGTCTGTACAAGGCATACAACCAATAGACCGGTACCCGTCTTTCACCAGCGGATGCTTGGGCAACCGATGCTCGCCAAGGTAAGCATTCAGCTCTTCCTCACCCCAATATGAAAGGGGATTGATTTTAAAGCGCGTTTTGGCAATTGGCGTGATGCCGGGCACAACCCGCGACAGCTCTTCCTCAATCGGGTGCATGCTCGTCCGTGTGGAGGTCTGGAAGCGCTTTCGTCCTGTAATCGAAGCCCTGAAAGGCGCAAGCGCCCGCTCCAGCGGCAAGACTTTGCGCACAAAACAACAACCATCAGCATCCTGGTTCCACAGCACCCCATTCGGGTCCTTGGCCTCCAGGTCAGACGGCAAGGGTCCGATGGCCCGGATATCGGTCAGGCCAAGTTTTTCCTGCAGCCGATCCCGATAGCGAAGTGTCTCGCCAAACAACTTGCCCGTATTGAGGAAAATCACCGGCACCGTCGGGTCGATTTCAGCAACCATGTGTAACAGCACCGCCGATTCCGCACCAAACGACGAAACAACGGCAATCTCGCCGGGAAACTCCTGCTTAATCATCGATTCCAGCAGAGGGCCGCCAACCAGCCCCTCATTGCGTGCACGCACCGCCGTCAACTCCGCGGAGCTGACAGTTTCTGAATCCATGGCGGCGGGGCGCCCTCTGGGTATTTTCAGTTCTACTACGCTCATGACAACCATCCTTGCTGGTCTACAAATTCATCCGTTTTCCGGGCAACTTCGGGAAGCGTATTCCCGGCTTGTCGCCATTCATTCCGTTGCGCGGCAACCTGGTCCAGCCGGCCCGCCCATTCCGGGCCAAACAAACCTTCCAGAAAGCGCCTCAGCTTCCGCGCAAGTCCCGGTGCACGCCCACCCGTGGAGACCGTCACCAGCAAATCACCTCGTCGCACCAGCGACGGCATATGAAAATCGCAAAGCGGTTTCACATCCTCAATATTGACCAGTGTGCCTTGCTCGCGGGCCATTTCTCCGAGAGCCACACCGTCCGCCTCGGACAGGCCAGCCCCAAACACCAGCGCAGCACCCGCCACGTCGCCTGCCTGCGGCCACCCTCCCACCAGACGGCCCTGAACCGCCTCAGGAAGCGTCTCCAGCGGGTCTGACGAGTAAAGAGAGACCTGCGCCCCTGCGGCGTCCAGAAGTGCCAGACGGCGCTCCAACAGCTCTCCGGTTCCCACCAGGATAACCGGTCCGACCGCGCTCACATCAATCAGGATGGGCAGCATTTCGGCTCTCTCCACAAAACGCTTCGTCGAAGTTCACAAACCTATCGCATCAGGCACAAGGCCCAGGCCAGAGAGATAAGCCCGTTCTCCCATTAATTCAACATGAAAGCGTGAAATAGATTAATTCACAAAAAATCATGTTAATTAAAATGAAGAAAGCCTGCCCCCTGCGCTGCTGCCACAGTCCGGAGCACAAAGCCGCCTAGCGGATCGTATCGGAATGGTTGAGGCGCTTGGTCACAGTCACGGCAATCCGGTCTTCCTGCACCAGAATCTCGCCCCTCGCGATGGGGATATTATTGGCCATGATCCACACTTCATCATCCTGATGAGCGTCCAGTTCAATCACGGCCCCACGCCCCATCTTCAAAAGCTGGTTGATCGGCATTTTAGAACGGCCGATAACAACAGAAAGCTCTACATAGACTTTATCAACAGCGTTCACGAAGGTCGCACCCCAATAAGGCATAGGTCGGCCACCCCTTGCGATGACCGCGAAATCGCCACCAGAATTCCATGCTAGGGTTAGCGTATGGTTAATCTCGACAAGACAACAGCAAATTTGACGGAAACCAGCGAACTGGAGTGGCGGGTTTCCGATCATCCGGTCCCTTATCCGGAGGCACTTGCCTTCATGGAGGCGCGCGCCACAGCCATTGCCGAAGGCAGCGCCCCGGAATGCGTCTGGCTACTGGAACACCCGCCAACCTATACAGCCGGAACAAGCGCCAGGCGCGAAGACCTGCTGGCACCGGAACGCTTTCCTGTCTATGACACCGGCCGCGGCGGGCAATACACCTACCACGGGCCCGGCCAGCGGGTTGGCTACGTCATGCTGAACCTGAAAAAGCGTGGACCGGATGTGCGCGGCTTTGTGCACGATCTGGAAGAATGGTTGATACGGACACTTGCTGCCTTCAACGTCAAAGGCGAACGCCGTGATGACCGCGTAGGCGTCTGGGTGCGCCGTCCCGACAAAGGCCTTGATCGCGAAGACAAGATCGCCGCCATTGGTGTGCGCGTGCGCAAATGGGTAACATTCCACGGCGTCAGCCTGAATATTGAACCGGAGCTAGAGCATTTCTCGGGGATTGTGCCCTGCGGCGTTAGCAAACACGGGGTCACCAGCCTTGTTGACCTTGGCCATCTTGTCACAACACCTGAGGTCGATATCGTGATGAAACAAACCTTCAGGGAAGTGTTTCAGGACGCTTCGTAACGCACCCTGCCCGCAATCAACGTCGCACCGATCCCCAGCGCAATACAGGCAAACCAGAAAAACCCGCCCAGGAGCGGCGCAGACGCCCCACCCCACAGGATCAACGCCCCCGTGACAACAACGAGCAAACGCTCAAGCGTCGCCCCCAGATCAAGCCGGAAAAAACCCATAACGAACCGGCCCACAACAATCACCGCCAGAACCGTGCCCGCAAGAAACACCAGCCCATAGAGCAGCATCAAAAGCACCGCAAACGGAATACCGACCACCGTAATCGCCGCAAAGATTGCAATGACGGGCAGACCAAACATCCACAACAAACCATAGAACAGAGCAAGCGCAGGCGAGGTCATAGCAGCCACGCTGACCTTCTCGCTCCACCCGGCAGCCAGCAACACAACAAGCCCTGCAAAGAAAGCAAGCACCACAACGCCCGGCAATGTGAGCTCTACAACCCGGCGGCCATCCCGCTCCTGCTCCCAGCCACGGCGCCAGTCATCCTGAATGGTTTGTGACGCCTCATCACCTTCCGCAAAAAAATGTGCCTCCGTCGCGCCTGTAACTTTTGCGTCGCGGGCGATATCCGCCTCACCGCGCGTGTAATACGTCAGATCCCCATCAATGAGAGCATCCGGCCCCAGGGTCAGGTCCACCCCCCAGACCGATACATCCCCGTCGATCGGACCGTTCAGCAAAACAGACTGACCACGAATATCAATGTCACCGTCAATCCGGCCATCTACAACAATATGACGACCGGCAAGCCAGACATCACCATCAACCGTGACATCGTCGCCGATAACAATGGAATCCCCGGATGCACGAAGATTGTCATCAACATCTTCGCTGACAAGGATGTTCGCACCGGCAAGGTAAAGCGCATCCCCACTCTCCCACGAAACAGTCGCCTCATCCGCAGACGCAGCAGTACCTGTAAACAAGATCAGGCTGAAGACAAGTGACGGCAGAATGGCTAACGCCCGGCTCCACATGGCAAACTCCAGATAATGGCAACGTGACCGCCGCCAGTGTCGCACAGAGCAGTTGAAACGCACAACGCCCGCCAGATGAAAACCTGACGGACGCGGCTCATTTCACTCGCGTTCGATGTTTATTCGAACTCGATAATGACAGCATCCACCTGAAGGCTGTCACCCGCTTTCGCTTCCACCTTGGCGACAACTCCGTCACGTTCGGCACGAAGAATGTTTTCCATCTTCATCGCTTCAACAACGGCAAGTGTCTGACCGACTTTAACCTCGTCACCGACAGCAACATCGATACGCACCACGAGGCCCGGCATAGGGCAAAGCAAGAATTTGGAGGTGTCCGCAGCAACTTTCTCCGGCATGAACTGCACTAAATGGTGTGCATTCTTTGTCCGGACAGCCGCATTCACCGACGACCCGCGATAGTGGATATTATACCCCTGCAGACCTTTCGCCCGCTCAACCCGCGCCGTAATAAGTTCGCCATCAATAGCGCCGGTAAAGATGAACTCACCCGGACGCCAGTCACTCGCCACCTCATGGCGGGACAGCTCCTTGCCAGCCTCATCTTCGACAATGACGATCAGACAATCGTCTTCCGGTTCGGTCCGCACATAAACCGCATGCTCACGCCCAAGCGACACAACCCAGTCATCCGGCAGATACCGGGGACGATTGGGCAACTGTCCCGAAATCTCCGTCGCGCGAAGCACATGGATTTCGTTCATGAACGTCGCAATCAGCGCAAGTTTGCAAGCCCGGTCCTCGTCAAGCGCTATTCCGCTAAACCCGTCGGGGAATTCTTCAGCAATGAAGCCGGTTGTCAGATTACCGGATCGGAACCTGTCATGCTCCATGATAGCCCCAAGGAATGGGATATTGTGCTGAATACCTTCAATATGAAACGAGTCCAGCGCCTCCGACATCGCGTCAATCGCTTCTTCACGCGTTGCCGCATGAGTACAGAGCTTAGCAATCATCGGATCATAGAAGAGCGAAATTTCGCCCCCCTCATAAACGCCCGTATCATTACGTACCGTCGCACCTGAAGACAGCACACCTTCTGCGGGTGGGCTGTAACGGACAAGACGTCCCGTTGAAGGCAGGAAACCACGATAAGGGTCTTCTGCGTAGATCCGGCTCTCAATCGCCCAGCCGTTCAACTTCACATCAGACTGTTTGATCTTGAGGCTTTCCCCATAAGCGATGCGGATCATCTGTTCGACAAGGTCAATCCCCGTGATCAACTCTGTCACCGGGTGCTCCACCTGAAGACGGGTGTTCATCTCGAGGAAATAGAAGTTCCGGTCTTTATCAACGATAAATTCGACCGTACCCGCGCTGCGGTAATCCACAGCCTTCGCCAGGGCAACAGACTGCTCCCCCATCTTCTTGCGGGTTGCTTCGTCCAGAAACGGACTTGGCGCTTCTTCAATAACCTTCTGATTACGCCGCTGAATGGAGCATTCACGTTCACCCACATAAATCGCATCCTTGCCGTCAGCAAGCACCTGAATTTCAATGTGACGTGGCTCAGTCACAAACTTTTCGATGAAGACGCGATCATCACCAAAACTCGACTTCGCTTCATTCACGGCCGATTGGAAGCCTTCAGCAACTTCCGCATCGCTCCAGGCGATACGCATACCCTTTCCGCCACCGCCTGCAGACGCCTTGATCATGACCGGAAAACCGATCTCGCCGGCAATCTTCCGCGCTTCTTCAGTGTCTTTGATGACACCGAGATAGCCCGGGACCGTGTTGACCTTTGCCGCGTTCGCAAATTTCTTGGACTCGATCTTGTCGCCCATCACCTGAATGGCTTTGACGTTTGGACCGATAAAGGCGATGCCTTCCTTTTCCAGCATTTCAGCGAAGGCAGCATTCTCTGACAGGAAGCCATAGCCCGGATGCACAGCTTCGGCACCGGTTTCTTTGATCGCCTTCAGAATGTTCGCCATCACGAGATAGCTTTCAGATGACGCTGCCGGACCAATCCGCACAGCTTCATCCGCCATCTCAACATGCAGTGCATCGCGGTCCGCATCGGAATAGACAGCGACAGTCTTGATACCCATTTTGCGCGCCGTCTTGATAACCCGGCAGGCAATTTCGCCACGGTTGGCGATCAGAATCTTCTTGAACATATGATCGCCCCCTTAAAGCGGAATGTTGTCGTGTTTCTTCCAAGGATTTTCGAGTTCCTTGTCGCGTAACAACGCAAGAGCGCGCGCAATACGTGGCCGCGTGCTATGCGGCATGATCACTTCATCAATGTAGCCGCGTTCAGCTGCCTTCATCGGATTGAGGAAACGATCCTCGTATTCCTTCGTATGGTCAGCAATCTTGTCCGCATCGCCAATATCTTTACGGTGGATAATTTCAACCGCACCCTTCGCGCCCATTACAGCAATTTCAGCCGTCGGCCAGGCGTAGTTGATATCCCCGCGCAAATGCGTCGACGACATAACAACATACGCACCGCCATATGCTTTGCGTGTAATCACGGTGATCTTCGGAACCGTTGCTTCAGCGTAAGCGTAAAGAAGCTTCGCACCATGTTTGATGAGCCCACCATATTCCTGGCTCGTTCCCGGCAAGAAGCCCGGCACATCAACGAAAGTCACGATCGGGATTTCAAAACAATCGCAGAAGCGAACAAACCGCGCTGCCTTGCGACTGGCGTCACTGTCCAGAACACCCGCAAGCGTCATCGGCTGGTTTGCGACGATCCCGACGGTCCGGCCTTCAATACGGCCAAACCCGGTAATAATGTTCTTGGCAAAATTTTCCTGGATCTCGAAGAAATCACCCTCATCCACCGTCTTCAGAACCAGTTCCTTCATGTCGTAAGGCATGTTCGGGTTCTGCGGGATAATCGTGTCGAGTGACATTTCCACCCGGTCCTGATCATCGAAGAAAGGCCGCTCTGGCACTTCCGCACGATTAGACTGCGGGAGGAAATCAATGAGCCGCCGAACCTGCGTCATGGCAACAACATCATTTTCAAACGCGCCATCTGCCACGGAAGATTTCGTGCTGTGAATGCTGGCACCGCCAAGCTCTTCCGAGGTCACCGTCTCATTTGTGACCGTCTTCACAACGTCGGGCCCGGTCACAAACATGTACGAGGTATCGCGAACCATGAAAATAAAATCGGTCATAGCCGGTGAATAAACATCACCCCCGGCACAAGGCCCCATAATGACGGAAATCTGAGGGATGACGCCGGACGCCAGCACGTTGCGCTGAAAAACCTCGCCATACCCGCCGAGCGCATCCACGCCTTCCTGAATGCGCGCACCACCCGCATCAAACAGACCGATGATCGGCGCGCCAACTTTCAGCGCCATATCCTGCACCTTGGTGATCTTCTTGGCATGGCTTCGGGAGAGAGAACCGCCCATCACCGTAAAGTCTTTGGCAAAAACATAGACTGGCCGACCATTCACCGTGCCCCAGCCGGTCACAACGCCGTCACCAGGCACCTTTTGGTCTGCCATGCCGAAATCAGCACAATCATGTTCGACAAACATGTCAAACTCTTCAAAGCTGCCATCATCAAGAAGCAGACTGATCCGCTCCCGCGCCGTCAGCTTGCCCCGGCCGTGCTGGGCATCAATACGTTTTTCGCCGCCGCCCAGACGGGCAACCGCGCGCCGCTCTTCCAGCTGGCGTAGGATTTCTTTCATGACGTCCCCCTCGATCCGTGGCCATCCGATACGAGCCACGATCCGGATTTTTGGTCAGACCCGAAACATTGCGTGAACAATAGCCTCGGCAAGAAGCAGATACCCGGAAAGAAGCCTCTCCCCGGCACGATAAGGCGCCTTGAATAGCACCGAAAAGCTCCAGTTGCCAACGACTTAAACGAAATTTCGACGGGTCGGCACTTCCTGTCAGGGTGACGTAGCGGCTTAGAGGGAGTTGAGAAAAACCCCTGCTCCCTGAAGGCTTTTCAGGCGTCCCTGCAGCCGGACCTCAGCTTCTTCATCCTGCCCCCATTTCTCTGCCTGCCAGGTTTCATCCACATGAGCGACAGCAAAAACCTGCTCCGCATCCAGATGGTGCTCCAGCATGGCAAGCCCCAGTATCAATGACCCGGTCAACGAGACCGCCTCATGAAGACCGGCAAGTTCAAAAGCAGAACAAGCCGCAACACGAGCCTTCAGGGAGTCGAGTGCCGTCTCCGCCTGTTTCTGAAAGACAATACCCTGCGTGACCTTCAGTTCCGCCCCGTAGGTTTTGACGGCCCAGGCCAACAAAGGGTCCCAGGCACCGGCCTGCCGCGCAACCAGCGCTTCGGGATGTTCGGCCCGGTAACACAACAGGTCAGATGCCCCAAACCCCGCGATCTCATCCACCACGTGCGCGCGGATATCTGAAATCCGGTCAATCGCCGTATTGGCCATCTTGGTGAGCGGCATCGTTTCCGGATCAATCTCCTCACCCTGACCAAGCCACTCATCCGCCACCGCTGTTGCAAGCGCAAGGGTCGGCAGCTTCAAGACGGCACGACCCGGCGTTTTTACCGACCGCCCATCCAGCGTCAGAACAAATGCTTCATCCTCTGCTTTCACTTCAGCCGAAGTATAGAAGCGCTTTCTCAATGCGCGTTTGTTGTGCCCGCCAGCGTGCGAAACAAAGCGGTCCGCCGAACCACCCTTGGTAATTGCTGTATCTTCCATCGTCTGGTTGACACGGATCTTGTCAGGCTCGTCCGACATGGTTTCCTCACTTAAACGGTGACGTCAGCACGTCTCCAATACCTTCAACAACACCGGTTGCACCATCTTTCACAAGTCCGGCACCCGACCCGACAGTGCCCACCAGACCACCACGCTTTCCTGCGCCCTCTCCGCTTTCCAGCATAGAAAGACACGCACCCGCATCCTCCGCATCAAAATTCTGAACGCTCAGCAACGGCAGGATCGCACCCAGCCCGCCGGTAAAGATACCCGCTCCAACGGCTGTTGCCACATCCACCAACAATGCGCCGGTGTCCGGCGACACCCGCGGGTCAGACAAGGTTCCTCTCACCCGAAGGGGCGTCGACAAGCTGACCAGCGAAACGTCATTAGGCTTGGGTACAAAAACCAGATCAAGGCTCTCGTCATTAAGATCAATCACACCCTTGCCGCCAGTACGCATCCGTTTGGTGACCAGGGCGAACGATTGCATATCGCCAACACCGTTCTCGAACTGAAAACCGGTCACGATGCAACTCAGTTTTGCCACCCCGCTGTCGCCGCCCTTTGGCACAAGCGCAAAAGCAAGGTCCGCCGCGATCAGCTCAACCACGCCCGAGGCAATTTCCCCCTCACCGGCCACAAGGTTGATCTCACCGGTAAAACTGGATGCCAGCTCCCGGGGACTATATCCGGTCGCCACACCATGCATCGCAAAATCAGCACGAACAGCAATCAGGTCCGTTGCTTCAATTTCTTTCAGCAATAAACCCAGATCAAAATCATCTGCGATCACATCGAACTCAAATCTGGGCACCTGATCCAGCATCACTTTGTGCGTAACGCGGACATCCCGGTCTTTGTAGAATGCCCTGAGCTCCGATGAAATATGGCGTCCTTCAAAGACAAGGGGAAGTTCCACACCTGTCACAACAAGGTCGCGATAACGCACTTCCTCTGCCGTCACAACAAGGGTGCCTGAAAAGCCGTCGATCATGTTCAAAGGCAGGGGCTCATTACCAAAGACAAATATGTCTCCCGCTTCCGCAGCCTCTTCATCAGGAGAGGCTGTGTCAGCGCCCTCAAAAGACGCAAGGTCGATACGGTCCAGCAAAACCTGCGCATCAACCTTCCCGGCGAGCGCCGCCATAAGTTCAGAGCGGGTTCGTCCCTCAGTCTTCAATGCGAAGGAACCTCTTGCGGTTGCAACCACCCCGTCACTCACGCCGGCATTCGACGCCAGCGAGCCAAGATCAAGTTCCTCCAGCTCGGCGTTGAGCGAGACTTTCGACACAGCTCCCCCGGCCAGCTCAACAGAAGCCGAAATCCGTTTCCCTTCGTAGAGAGCCGAAATCTCGGCCTGTCCGGTCCGGCCCGAGGATTTAAACCGGGCGCTAATCTGCTTGAGCGCAACGCGTCTCACATCAAGCCGCTCAATGTCCAGAGTGACGTCACCATCCACGAGCCGCAGAAATGAAAGGTCAATATCATCACCCCCATTTTCTTCCGCACGCGGGTCAGACAAAAGGGCTTCCACAAGATCGGTCGCCTGCACACGCCCGGCCCGAACATGGGAGACAACAGTGTAAGGGCTTTCAGGGTTTGGGCGCTTTGCGCTCAGGTCGCCATTAAATCGCATATCGCCAAATCGAACGATCAGATTGCTGATCTGAAAATCTGCGGGCGCCCCGTCCAGTCCACCGGCAACGAGCAGCCGCTGCCCCTCCACCTCGCCCTCCAGCTCAACACCAAGACCGGAAAAGCCATTCTGAAGCTCGATCCGGTCAAGAGCCGCCTTGAGAACCTGCCCCGTGCGGCCGACCCTGTAGCTAACGGCCACATCACGCAGATCAAGTGATGGCACGACGAAAGGATCTTCATCCCCGGCATCACCTTCACCAGATCCGCCTGTCTCTATATCCCAGTTGACAGCACCATTCGCATGGCTTTCGAGCAGAAGAGAGACCCCCTGTGCGCCCACACGCGACACCTCAACCTCACCGGCAAAAGCATTCACGATAGAAAGACCAATGCTGAGTTCCGCCGCACGCATCATCTCCGGCTGCGTGCCCCAGGCGACATTGCCGAACCGAACATTCTCCGCCACGATTGTAGGTGACAAAGAAAAACCGATCCGGATCGGCCCTTCCAATGTAAGCTTGCGTCCGGTCTGCTCCTGCACCGCGGCCTCAATCTCTGGCTTGAAACGGTTCACATCAACAAAAGTCAGGCCGACAAGCCCAACCAGAAGAATGCTCATCGCACCACCAAATGCCAGCAGAGGCCACGAGGGACGCTTCATCGTTTTTCTCCTCCACCACCATGAGTGGAACCAGCAGCCTGGCCCGGTTGGATATCTGCCAACCACATGTTTTCAAGTACCGGACGAAGCTCTGCAAACTGGTTCACGACAAGCTCCGCCCCATGGGCATGAAGTTCATCTGCTTCGTGATACCCCCAGGAAACACCGATTGGCCGCACACGGGCCTCGCGCCCCATCACCATGTCATAGCTGGTATCACCGACAATCACGGTATTTTCCGGCCGAGCACCTGTTTCAGCCATCGCTTGCAGCATCATCGAAGGGTGCGGCTTCGACGGGTGATCGTCGGCCGTCTGCAACGTCACAAAGAGGTCACGAATATCATGCAGTTCCAGAATTGCGCGAAGCCCGCGCTGCGATTTGCCTGTCGCAACACCAAGCAAGACATCATCCCGCGCGGACAGCTGCTCCAGCACCTCTCGTGTCCCCTCAAAAAGAGGCTCATGAAGCTCCGGGTCATCGCGGAGGTGAAAAAACGCCTGACGGTAGCTTTCCTGTACCAGCGCGATGGTGGCCAGATCTTCCGCGGGGAGAAGTCTGGTAATTGCCTGCTCCAGCGATAATCCAACGATTGAGAGAACCGTGGCCCGTGGCAGGGCGGGCAGCCCATGCGCCGTCATCGCCCGCCCCATCGCCGCAACAATCATATGCTGACTGTCGACGAGCGTGCCATCACAATCAAAGACAACAAGTTTCAGGTTGCTCATAGCTCCAGCTCCTCAAACGGGTTCCCGTCATCCTCCTGATCAAGACCGAGCAATTGCCAGCTCTTGGTCATATGTTCGGGCAATGGGGCGTGAATGGTAAACCGCCCGCCATCGGGGTGAGTAAGTTCAAGTGAGCGCGCGTGAAGATGTAGCGAGGTTGAGATTTCTCCCCCCGGATGAGCCGTAGCCCCCCCATATTTGCCATCACCGACAACCGGGCATTTAAGCGCCTCTGCCGCATGTACACGAATTTGGTGGGTACGGCCCGTCACGGGCATAAAAACCACCCAGGCAAGCTTCTGTCCCGCACGTGCCGCCGTCGCAAAATGGGTTTCTGAAAATTGCGCATCTTCAGCATGGGCGGATACGCCGGTTACGCGCTCCCCCTTCTTTCCTGCCTGTTTGGCAAGGTGCATACGGATAGTACCTTTGTCAGGCCGCGGTGTCCCGACTGTCAGCGCCCAGTAAATCTTGCGCGTGTCCCGCTCCTTGAAACTACGCCCAAGTTTGGCGGCTGCCACGCTTGTCCTGGCGAGCACAAGCACGCCACTCGTATCACGGTCCAGGCGGTGCACAAGTCGCGGTTTTTCCGGCGCGTCGTACGTCAGCGCATCAAGCATCCCGTCAAGATGCCTTTCTGTACGCGTCCCCCCCTGCACGGCCAGCCCACACGGCTTATTCAGAACAATGATGGATGCATCCTTGTGAATTACGAGACTGCGAACAAAGGCTGTGTCTTTCCGGCTCAAGCTCGGCTTCTCCTGCGCCTCATCTTCCGACACCTCGGCAGTCGCCCCGAACGGTGGCACACGTATGATCTGCCCTGCCTCGACCCGTGTACTGGTTTTCGCCCGTGAGCCATCAATCCGCACCTGTCCGGTGCGCAACAGCTTTTCCAGGCGTCCGCGCGGCAAAGTGGGGTAATGCCGCTTGAACCACCGGTCAATGCGAACACCATCATCACCGCGCACCACTTCAATGTGGGAAACACCACTCATGCAAACACCATCCGCGAGACCCATAATCCAAAAAATAAAGCCAGAATTGACCCGGTGACCGCACCGGCAACGTAAAGTGCGGCCAACGGCAACTCCCCCTTCTGGATCATCAACGACACGTCCAGCGAAAACGCGGAAAAAGTCGTAAAACCACCCAAAAGCCCGGTCACCAGAAACACCCGCATTTCAGGCGATACACTGAACCGTAGCGCCAGCATCTCCACCAGCACACCCATGGCGAAAGAACCCAATATGTTGACCCCAAGCGTCCCCCAGGGAAAACCCGGCCCCATAAGCCGCAACGCTTGGGCGGCAAAAAGATAACGTCCACTTGCACCCACGGCGCCACCAAGGGCAACAGCCAATAACATCTTCAACTGTTTCTCTCCCGTCTGAGCCTCTCCCAATAGGCAAGGCGTTTGGCAATATCGCGCTCAAACCCGCGCTCCACCGGTTCGTAGAAACGCTGCCGGGTTATCGTATCGGGGAAATAATTCTGCCCGGAAAAACCGTCCGGTGCGTCATGGTCATACGCGTAGCCTGCGCCATACCCAAGCTCTTTCATCAACTTTGTGGGTGCATTGAGAATATGAGCAGGCGGCGCGACCGACCCTGTTTCACGTGCAACCTTCATCGCGTCCTTAAACGCAACATATTGCGCGTTCGACTTGGGTGCTGTCGCCAGATAAAGCACCGCCTGGGCCAAAGCGAGTTCGCCTTCCGGACTGCCCAGAAATTCATATGTCTCTTTGGCTGCCAGCGCCTGAGTTACGGCTTGAGGGTCTGCCAGACCAATATCCTCAATCGCCATGCGTACCAACCGGCGGAGAATAAACTTCGGATCTTCGCCACCATCCAGCATCCGCGCCAGCCAATAAAGCGCCGCGTCAGCATCTGACCCTCGAACGGACTTGTGAAGAGCACTCACCAGATTGTAATGCCCCTCCCGTGACTTGTCGTACATCGGAGCACGGCGTTGCACGAGTTTGGTCAGGGCATTCACGTCAAGCGGCGCGGGGGGCGCGAGAGCGAGCAGTTCCTCAACAAGGTTCAGCGCAAACCGTCCATCCCCGTCCGCCATTGCACGAAGTGCTTTGCGCGCGTCAGTCTGCAACGCCAGGTCGATGCCACAGAATGCCTCCGCTCGCACCAGGAGCTCCTCAAGCGCTTCATCATTCAGCCGATTGAGCACCAGGACCTGAGACCGGGACAACAGTGCGGCATTCAGTTCAAAAGACGGGTTCTCGGTTGTGGCACCCACCAGTACAATAGTTCCATCTTCCATCACGGGAAGAAAACTATCCTGCTGGGCCCGGTTAAACCGATGTATCTCATCGACAAACAAAAGCGTGCTGCGCCCCTGAGTGCGACGCATACGGGCAGTCTCGAAGACCTTTTTCAGATCTGCAACACCAGAGAAAATCGCAGATATCTGCTCAAACGCCAGCCCGACAGCATCGGCCAGCAAGCGGGCCGTGGTGGTTTTGCCCGTTCCAGGCGGCCCCCACAGGATGATTGACGACAAATGCCCTGAGGCAACCATCCGGCCGATTGGCCCTTCTGGCCCGATGAGATGATCTTGCCCAACAATGTCAGACAGACGTGCCGGCCGCATACGGTCCGCAAGCGGGCGTCGGTCATCGGCCGCCGGGGCAGCATCTGTCTGAAACAAGTCCGTCATGATCCGGGTGTAGCACGTTTTACGTTAGGGTCGCACGCGCCTCGCATCCGGCGCGCCAGCCTCTCATATCAACAAAAAGGGGCGGAAAAGCGACGAAATCAGCCTCGCACACGCGCCGAAAAGCGTTCTCCGCCCCGCTCGATCGTAAATTCCCACTCCGCACGGCGACCTTCTGTCAGTGATTTCAATTCATCCACCGAAGCAACCTCTTCACGCCCGATCATCCGCACAATATCACCCGGTCGGATACGGAGCCGATGTGCCGCACTTCCGCGCTGAACCCGCAGAACAACAACACCGGTCAAAAACGGATCAAGACGCAGTTCATCAGCAAAAGCCGGTGACAAATTGCCAACCGTCGCCCCGGAGAACGGATGGCGCCCGTTCAGTTCCGCAACCTCACGCGGCGGGTCTTCAGGCGCGGCCTCCAAAGACAGACGAGCAGACAGTGAACGTGCCCCGCGCCGATATCCAACATTCACGCGGCCGCCAATACCCTTCGTCGCAATCCGATACCGCACAGCCTGCGGATCAATCACCTCAAGACCATCGACCTCATAAATAACATCACCTGTTTCCAACCCCGCGCGGTCGGCCGGCCCTCCAGGATAGGTACGCTGCACGAGCGCGCCTCCGGGGCGGTCAAGCCCCAAGCTTTCTGCCAGCTCGGATGTAACAGCCTGCAAAGACGCACCAAACCAGGGCCGTTCGACACCACGCCCCCCAAGCGCTGATTGCACAACGGCACTCACCATGTTTGAAGGAATGGCAAAACCGATCCCCACAGACCCGCCGGAACGGGAGAAAATAGCCGTATTAATCCCGACCAACTGGCCGTCCGTCGTCACAAGTGCGCCACCTGAATTACCTGGATTGATGGCAGCATCCGTTTGAATAAAAAACTGATAGTCCGTCGCACCGACCTGCGTTCGTGCCAGTGCAGAGACAATCCCGCTTGTAACCGTCTGCCCCACACCAAACGGATTGCCGATCGCAAGCACCAGATCCCCAACCTCCAGCGTGTCACTGTCTCGGAAAGCCAGGGCCGGGAGCGCCGGTCCAGAATAATCGATCTTGAGGACAGCAAGGTCAGTCCGCTCGTCCGCAAGAATGAGCTCTGCCTCAAATTCCCGGCGATCAGCCAGCGCTACCGTAAACGTGTCTCCTTCGGCGACAACATGATTATTGGTGACGATAATCCCTTCCGCCCCGACAATGACGCCAGAACCCAGCGATTGTTGAACACGTTCCTGCGGCATCCCGAAACTGAACCGGTCACCAAAAAACTGCTTGAAAAAAGGATCATTGAACAAAGGGCTTGAAGGTTGGGCCTGAACCGTTCGCTTGGAATAGACGTTCACCACTGCCGGGGCCACGCTACGCACCACTGGTGCAAAACTCAGTTGGACCTGGGCTTGCGAGCTTGGAGTAACGCGGTCTGCCGCATACACACGACCATCGAGCAGCAAAAACAGTCCTGCGACGAGAATAGCTGCTGTTCCCCACCACAAGGTTGTAAACCAGGATTGTGCCATCATTTCCCACACCATGACGCCCGCCTTAACGGTTCGCCCAAAACAGTCTCAATTGTTCTTATGATTGCGTGCTGACGCAAGTCTTTAGCTGATCAGCAAAAGCCAACCGACAACACCAGAACGGAAAAGGGCAGAACGTCGCCGCTCTGCCCCTCCAATTCCAAACCGTGTCAAAACCTTATGCGGTTTCGAGAGCATCCTCATCCACCATGACAGGACCGGAATCCTGGCCTTTGGCTTCAAGGTCGCGATCAACAAATTCGATCACTGCCATTGGTGCATTGTCACCATGACGGAACCCGGCCTTCAGAACGCGCGTATAACCGCCATTGCGTTCTTTGTAGCGAGGGCCAAGCACATCAAAAAGCTTTGATGCCCACTTTTCTTCCGGCAGGCGGGCAAAGGCCTGACGACGTGCGTGCAGATCCTCGCGCTTACCAAGCGTGACTAGCTTTTCAACATAAGGGCGAAGTTCCTTCGCCTTTGGCAGTGTCGTAACAATCTGCTCGTGTTTGATCAGCGCAACGGCCATGTTTGCCAGCATTGCTTTGCGGTGGCTGGCTGTCCGATTGAGCTTGCGGCCGGCTTTCCCGTGACGCATGACCCTCTCCTCATTCAAGCGACGGCGCCTCTCGGCGCGGTCAGTGATACTCAGTAATGATCTTCGAAACGCTTCGCGAGATCTTCGATGTTTTCTGGCGGCCAGCTGGCAACTTCCATCCCAAGATGGAGCCCCATTTGGGCAAGAACTTCCTTGATTTCGTTCAGCGACTTGCGACCAAAGTTCGGCGTCCGCAGCATCTCTGCCTCGGTCTTCTGAATCAGGTCACCAATGTAAACGATATTGTCGTTTTTCAGGCAGTTGGCTGAGCGTACAGAAAGCTCCAGCTCGTCCACCTTCTTGAGAAGTGCCGGATTGAATTCCAATTCCGGGTGCTGCTCTTCGACAACAACTTCCTTCGGCTCGTCGAAATTCACGAACACCTGGAGTTGATCCTGCAGAATGCGCGCTGCAAATGCGACAGCATCCTCCGGCGTAATCGAGCCGTCTGTTTCCAGTTGGACCGTCAGCTTGTCATAGTCCAGAATCTGGCCTTCGCGTGTGTTCTCAACCTTGTAAGACACACGGCGTACCGGGCTGTAAAGACTATCCACAGGGATCAGGCCAATAGGCGCATCTTCCGGACGGTTCCGATCTGCAGCCACATAGCCCTTGCCGCTCGCGACGATGAATTCCATGCGGATATCAGCGCCCTCATCAAGCGTGCACAACACCAGATCCTTGTTCAGGATCTCAATGTCGGAACCAGCTTCGATATCACCAGCCGTCACAATGCCCGGTCCCTGCTTGGACAGCATCATGCGCTTTGGGCCCTCAGCATGAAGCATGAGAGCCATCTGCTTGATGTTCAAAATGATGTCTGTCACATCTTCCCGAACACCGGCGATCGAAGAAAATTCGTGCAACACGCCGTCAATATGCACAGCCGTCACCGCAGCACCCTGCAAGGACGACAGCAGAACGCGGCGCAGCGCATTGCCAAGCGTCAGACCGAAGCCGCGCTCAAGCGGTTCCGCAACAACAGTTGCAAGACGCTTAGGATCATGACCAACCTGAATATCAAGCTTGGTCGGCTTAATCAGCTCTTCCCAGTTCTTCTGGATCACCTGTAGAACCTCATGTCTTTCTTACGTTCTGAACCATCCAATCGTCCAGATCCGTAGCAACGGCAGCGCCGTCAAAAGCTGAAGCCAGGCATCAACACACCCGGCTCCTAGATCACCCTGTTACAACCTTAGACGCGACGGCGCTTCGGTGGGCGGCACCCATTGTGAGGGATTGGTGTCACATCACGAATGCTCGTAATAGTGAAGCCACTGGCCTGCAACGCGCGAAGCGCTGACTCACGGCCCGATCCCGGCCCACACACTTCAACCTCAAGGGTCTTCATGCCGTGCTCCGCAGCCTTTTTACCAGCATCCTCTGCAGCCATCTGCGCTGCAAACGGTGTGGACTTACGGCTTCCCTTGAATCCCATCGTACCCGAAGACGACCAGGAAATAGCATTTCCCTGCGCATCCGTGATGGTGATCATCGTATTATTAAAGGTCGAATTAACATGCGCCACACCTGACGTAATGTTCTTCCGTTCCTTGCGCCGAACGCGAGCTTTTTCCTTCGCCATCCTGTAACCTTCTTTGTCGAACGGGCTGACCCGTCAATTCCCGTTCTTACTTCTTCTTGCCTGCAATCGCCTTCGCTGGACCCTTGCGTGTCCGAGCGTTGGTGTGCGTCCGCTGACCGCGAACCGGCAAGCCGCGACGATGGCGCAGGCCACGATAGCAACCCAGATCCATCAGTCTTTTGATGTTCATTGCGACTTCACGACGCAGGTCACCTTCAACAAGGTAATCTCCGTCAATCGTCTCACGAATTTGGATCACTTCCGCATCGGACAACTCGTTCACGCGCCGCTCAGAAGCAATTCCCACTTTTTCGCAGATTTCTGCGGCCTTTTTATCCCCAATCCCATGGATATAGGTGAGCGCAATAAGCACTCGCTTATTCGTGGGAATATTCACACCAGCTATACGAGCCACGTTCTTCTCCTGCCGAAAGGAATCGCTGTAACAGTTCCGCAACGAAAAACACGGACTTTATCGCCGAAATACCGCAGTTTTCTGCTGTTTTCCAGAGAGAATCCGATGGTTTGCTTTGGAGCTGCCGTCGCGCTGGCCGGGATTATAGGTTTTTTACCTTCCCGGTCAACTGCTTAGCCAGCGATGTCTGTCTCCTTGAGTTCGAGGGCCGCCTCAATATCAGCGGTCACCGCATCCATATCCTTCATCCCATCAATCGCCTTCAGGATACCTGCATCCTGATAATAGCCAGACAATGGGGCTGTCTGTTCTTCATAAACCTTCAGGCGCTTCTTCAACGCCTCTGCATTATCGTCTGCGCGAGCGCCGCCTGCCGTCTCTGCTGCCCGCTTCTCGATGCGTGACAACAGAATGCTGGCATCAACCCGCAATTCCACAACCGCGTCCAGGCGCTCCCCCCGGCTTGAAAGCATCTCGTCGAGCGCCTTTGCCTGGGTTACGTTGCGCGGAAAACCATCGAGAATGTACCCATTCTGACAATCCTGCTCATTGGTGCGGTCAGCAATGATGCCGACAACAACTTCATCTGGCACCAAGTCGCCACGCTTCATGATCGCGTCAGCCTGTTTCCCGACCTCGGTACCTGCAGCCACAGCAGCCCGGAGCATGTCGCCCGTCGAGAGCTGAACCAGCCCGTGGGATTTCTGAATACGCTCTGCCTGAGTGCCCTTGCCGGCACCAGGTGGTCCGAGAAAAATCAGCTTCACCGACGCGTCCCTCTTAGCTTGGACTTCTTGATGAGTCCTTCATATTGGTGCGCCAGCAAATGACTTTGAACCTGCGCGACCGTATCCATGGTGACATTCACCACGATCAACAAAGATGTACCACCAAAAAAAAACGGAATGCTGTACTGAGAGATCAAAATCTCCGGCAGCAAACAGACGAAAGTCAGATAAGCCGCCCCGACAACTGTCAGCCGAGACAAGACGTGGTCGATATACTCCGCCGTCCGTTTGCCTGGGCGAATGCCAGGAATAAAACCACCGTACTTCTTCAGGTTTTCTGCCGTCTCCGCTGGATTGAAAACGATCGCTGTATAGAAGAAGCAGAAAAACACAATCCCGCCGGCATAGAGGGCCATATAGAGCGGTTGCCCATGACCAAGCCATGCTGTCACAACGTTCAGCCACTGTGGCCCCTGCCCTGAGCTGAAATTGGCAACCGTAATCGGCAGCAACAGCAAGGACGATGCGAAAATAGGTGGAATAACGCCGGCTGTATTCAGTTTGAGCGGCAGATGAGAGCTATCGCCCCCATACATTTTCTGTCCAACCTGGCGTTTGGGATACTGAACCAGCAGCCGACGCTGCGCACGCTCCATGAAAACGATGAACGCAATGACGCCTACAACCATCAACATAAGAACCAGGATCAGACCTGTAGACAAGGCTCCCTGACGACCCAGTTCCAGCGTCCCGGCAAGGGCTGCCGGCAGTTCTGCCACAATGCCTGCAAAAATAATCAGCGAAATACCATTACCGACACCGCGCGCCGTAATCTGTTCGCCAAGCCACATCAGGAAAACCGTACCGCCAACCAGCGTAATAACGGTCGTCGCCCGGAAGAAAAGACCAGGATCCAGCACAACATTCCCTGCACCTTCCAGACCCACGGCAATACCGTACCCCTGAAGCGCAGCGAGGAAAACCGTACCGTAGCGCGTATACTGATTGATCTGCTTGCGCCCCTGTTCACCCTCTTTCTTGAGAGCTTCCAGATGCGGGCTGACCGTCGTCATCAGCTGAATGATAATAGAGGCCGAGATATACGGCATAATGGTGAGCGCGAAGATCGCCATACGGCCAACCGCGCCACCGGAAAACATATTGAAAATGCCAATGATGCCGCTCTGCTGCTGGCGGAAAATTTCCGCCAATGCTGCAGGGTCAACGCCAGGAATGGGAATATAAGTCCCCAGACGGTAAACCAGCAGCGCGCCGAGCGTGAACCAGATGCGCTTCTTCAGCTCGTCAGCCTTCGCGAAGGCTGAGAAATTCAAATTCGCGGCAAGCTGTTCTGCGGCAGAGGCCATTCACCTAACTCCAGAGCTCGAATTGAACGGAAGCCATTGTTGGCTTCCGTCTATCAGGCTTACGCCTCAGCTGCTGCTGCGGCTTCCGCTACCTTAACGGATCCACCGGCTTTTTCGACAGCCTCAATCGCGGCTTTCGATGCACCAGCTACATCAAACTGCAGTTTTGCAGTGATTGTACCTTTTGCCAGAAGACGAACACCGTCCTTCTTCAGGCCCGTAACGACGCCGGCTTCAACAAGCGCAGCCGCTGTAACTGGCTTGGAACCATCAAGCTTACCCGCATCCACGGCAGCCTGAACGCGACCGATATTAACCGCATTATAGGCCTTCCCGAACGGGTTCTTGAACCCACGCTTTGGCAGGCGCTGGTAAAGCGGCATCTGACCGCCTTCAAAGCCCTTAATGGCAACACCCGAGCGAGACGTCTGGCCCTTAACACCGCGGCCGCCCGTCTTGCCTTTGGTCGATCCAATACCACGACCCACACGGATCCGCGCTTTGCGAGCGCCGGCATTATCGGAAAGCTGATTGAGCTTCATTTTTCTTACCTCAAATCACGTTCTCAGGCCAAACCGGCCCAACGCGCTCTCGCATTACGCTTCTTCGATGACCTGTACCAGGTGACCGACCTTCTGGATCATACCGCGAACAGCAGCAGTATCCTCAAGGGTCCGAACACGGTGCATTTTGTTGAGCCCCAAGCCAACCAGCGTCTGACGCTGATCTGGCTGGCGGCGGATCGGGCTGCCGATCTGCTTGATCGTTACCGTCTTGCCTGCCGCTTTCTTTGCTGCTGCCATGGTCTTAAACCTCTACTTGTCGCCCAGAACTTACTCTGGTGCCAACGGACTTATTCAGATGCCAATGCTTCGCCAGCACCGTCTGCACGGCGACCGACAATATCTGTAACTTTCTTGCCCCGGCGTGCCGCAACCATGCGTGGGCTTTGCTCACGCGTCAGCGCGTTAAACGTTGCCCGCACCATGTTGTACGGATTCGCCGAACCAAGGGATTTCGCAACGATATCCTGAACACCCAGTGTTTCAAAAACCGCGCGCATAGGACCACCTGCAATGATCCCCGTACCAGCTGGTGCTGCGCGAAGTGTCACGCGACCCGCACCATGGCGACCATCAATATCATGGTGAAGCGTCCGGCCTTCACGAAGCGGTACGCGGATCATGTTCCGCTTGGCGCTCTCCGTCGCCTTACGAATAGCCTCCGGTACTTCACGAGCCTTACCGTGGCCGAAACCAACGCGACCCTTCTGGTCACCGATCACTACCAAAGCAGCGAAACCAAAGCGGCGGCCACCCTTCACAACTTTTGCTACGCGGTTGATGTGAACCAGTTTGTCCACAAATTCACTGTCGCGCTGTTCGTCCCGCTCACGAGAATCTTTGCGTGCCACGATACCGTTCCTTTAGAAGTTCAGGCCGCCCTCGCGGGCACCCTCTGCCAGGGCTTTCACCCGACCATGATAAATATAGCCACCGCGATCAAACACGACGTCCTTGATACCAGCATCTGTCGCGCGCTTTGCGACAAGCTTGCCAACTTCCGCTGCAGCAGCTGTATCCGTCCCCTTCGCTCCTGTGAATTCCTTATCCACGGAGGAAGCGGCAGCCAGTGTCCGTCCTTCAACATCGTCGATCACCTGCGCATAAATATGCTTTGATGACCGATATACGGACAGCCGCGCACGACCGTTCGCCATTTTGCGAAGTTTGTTTCTGTTCCGCTGCTTACGGCGGTCTTGAAGTGTCAATTTCTTGCCCATGGCTCGATTACTTCTTCTTGCCTTCCTTGCGGAAGATGACTTCATCGTCGTACTTCACACCCTTGCCTTTGTAAGGCTCCGGTGGGCGGTACCCGCGAATTTCGGCCGCGACCTGACCGACTACTTGTTTATCCGAACCGGAAATCTCGATCTCGGTTGGCTTTGGCGTCTTGATTTCGATTCCCTCAGGAACTTCATAAAGTACGTCATGGCTGAAACCGAGCGCCAATTGCAAGTTTTTCCCTTGCATTGCAGCGCGGTAGCCAACGCCGTTGATTTCCAGCTTGCGAGTAAAGCCTTCTGCAACACCTGTCACCAGGTTCTGCACAAGCGTACGCTGCATGCCCCACATAGCGCGGGCGCGCTGGCTTTCATCACGAGGAGTGACAACAAGTCCCTCTTCGCCGTTCGCAATACTTACTTCTTCCACCAAAGTCAGTGCGAGCTGGCCTTTTGGGCCTTTTACGGAAACATTCTGGCCGTCCAGATTGACCGTAACATTACTCGGCACAGCGATGGGCTTCTTACCAATTCGCGACATGGTCTCTTCCTACCCGTCCGTTTGCCCTGCATCACGTCTTAGAAGACGCGGCAGAGAACCTCACCGCCGACATTCTCATCACGAGCAGCGGCATCAGACATCACACCTTTCGGTGTCGACAGGATCGAGATCCCCAGACCGTTATGAACAGCTGGAATATCCTTCACCGATGAATACACCCGGCGGCCCGGCTTCGAGATCCGCTGGATTTCACGAATGACCGGACGGCCTTCGTGATACTTGAGTTCGATTTCAAATTCGGACTTACCGCCTTCAAAATCTGTCCGTGAATAACCACGGATATAACCCTCGTCCTGGAGCACTTCGAGCACACGACCGCGCAACTTGGACGCTGGCGTTTTTACGTTGCCTTTACCCCGCATCGCAGCATTGCGGATGCGAGTAAGCATATCTCCGAGGGGATCTGTCATTGACATGAGATCTCTCTCCTCACCAACTTGATTTTACCAAGCCCGGAATAAGGCCTTTTGAGCCCAGTTCCCGCAGCGCGATACGCGACATTTTCAACTTCCGATAATAGGCGCGCGGTCGACCAGACACTTCACAACGATTGCGAATACGTGTTTTTGAGGAATTTCGCGGCATCTCCGCGAGTTTCAACCCAGCTTTAAAGCGTTCTTCTACCGTAAGAGTCTTGTCCGTCGCCTGAGCTTTCAGTGCGGCACGCTTTTCAGCATGTTGCGCGACGAGCTTTCTTCTTTTCTCGTTTTTCAGAACGCTGCTTTTCTTAGCCATTCTATCCTCCGGTGATCCTGCAATCTGCTGCAGATCAACGTTCAAATCTTAATTCGCAAAGGGGAAGTTGAAGCCTTTCAACAATTCCCGGGCTTCATCGTCCGTCTTAGCCGAGGTGCAAACCACCACGTCCATACCCCAGACCTGATCTACCTTGTCGTAGTCAATTTCCGGGAACACAATGTGTTCTTTCAAACCCATTGCGTAATTTCCATTGCCATCAAAGCTTTTCGCATTGAGGCCGCGAAAGTCACGAACACGTGGCAGAGCAACTGTCACCAGGCGATCAAGGAATTCGTACATACGGTCCTTGCGCAGGGTTACCTTGCAACCAATGTTCATTTCTTCACGAAGCTTGAAGCCGGCAATCGACTTCTTAGCTTTCGTTGCGACGGGCTTCTGACCCGCAATCAAACCAAGGTCCTCAAGTGCCGTTTTGATCTTCTTGGAGTCGGCAACTGCTTCACCAACACCCATATTGATCACAACCTTCTCCAACTTTGGAAGGTTCATCGGGTTCGAGTACTTGAACTTTTCCTGAAGAGCTGGACGAATTGTGTCCAGGTACATCCCTTTCAGGCGTGGTTGATAAGCCTCAGCCATCGATCACTTCTCCTGATGCCTTGGCGACGCGAACTTTCTTCCCGTCTTCCAAAACCTTAAACCCGACCCGAGTGGCTTTGCCGTTTTTCGGGTCAACATAAGCGACGTTCGAGAGATCAAGCTTTGCTTCCCGTGTAGCGATACCGCCAGCACTCGTCTGCGTCTGCTTTTCATGGCGTTTCACAAGATTAACGCCCTGCACAAGCACGCGCCCTTCCTGCGGGAACACGCCGATCACCTCACCCTGCTTGCCTTTGTCTTTACCGGCAAGCACAACAACCTTGTCGCCCTTTTTAATCTTCGCAGCCATCAGATGACCTCCGGAGCAAGCGACACGATCTTCATATGATTTTTCGCGCGCAGTTCACGGGTTACCGGGCCGAAAATACGTGTGCCGATCGGCTCGCCCTGGTTATTGATCAAAACAGCAGCATTGCCGTCAAAACGGATAGTACTGCCATCTGGACGATGGATATCCTTCGCGGTACGAACGACGACGGCTTTCATGACGTCGCCCTTCTTTACACGGCCGCGCGGAATCGCTTCCTTGATACTGACCACGATGATGTCGCCTACAGAAGCGTATTTCCGCTTCGAGCCGCCCAACACCTTGATGCACTGGACGCGCTTGGCGCCCGAGTTATCAGCGACGCCCAGATTTGTTTGCATCTGAATCATGGCTAACTGCCTGTTCTCAAATGGGTCTCAGCTACAAGGCAATGCCTCAAGCTTCGTCCCCGATTACTTCCCAAGTCTTATTTTTCGAAATCGGCCGGCATTCCCGGATCGATACCGTCTCGCCCGTCTTGACAGAATTATTCTCGTCATGGGCTTGATACTTTTTCGTCCGTCGGACGGTCTTCTTCAAGAGCGGGTCGGTAAAACGACGCTCGACCTTCACGACGACGGTCTTGTCGTTTTTGTCGCTCACCACGACGCCCTGCAAAATACGCTTCGGCATTATCGAACCCTCACTTAGCAGACTGGTTTGCCAGCGCCTGGCGAACCGTGTGGATACGAGCAATACTGCGGCGAACCTGGCGAACACGCGCTGTGTTCTCCAGCTGGCCACTTGCTGCCTGGAAACGCAGATTGAACTGCTCTTTCTTCAGCTTAACAAGCTCATCATCCAGCTGATCTGGCGTCATATCTCTAATTTCACTGGCCTTCATGGCCTCATCCTCTTCACTACGGTTGAGCCTGAGCCCTTAGGCCTGTTCACCTGGGCGGGTTACGAACCGGGTCTTAATCGGCAATTTCGCCGCACCAAGACGCAGAGCTTCCTGCGCAATATCGCCTGGAACACCATCAATCTCGAACATGATACGTCCTGGCTTCACACGGGCTGCCCAATATTCCGGCGTCCCCTTACCTTTACCCATCCGCACTTCTGTCGGCTTCTTCGACACCGGCACATCTGGGAAAATCCGGATCCAAACACGACCAGCACGCTTCATATGACGCGTAATCGCGCGGCGAGCTGCCTCGATCTGACGGGCAGTGACGCGTTCCGGCTCAAGGGCCTTAAGGCCATAAGCGCCGAAATTCAGGTCCGTGCCACCTTTTGCCGTTCCCTTAATCCGACCCTTGTGGGCCTTACGGAACTTTGTACGTTTCGGTTGCAGCATCGTTTAACTCTCTTCGCTTTCGCTCAGCCTTAGTTCGCGTCACGACGACGGGGTGAGTTATCACCACCTTCGAGTGCACGACGTTCATGAGCCATCGGATCATGCTCAAGGATCTCGCCCTTGAAAATCCAAACCTTCACACCACAGACCCCATAAGCTGTATGGGCTGAAGCAACACCATAATCAATATCAGCGCGCAACGTATGAAGCGGGACGCGACCTTCGCGGTACCATTCCGTACGAGCAATTTCCGCACCGCCCAGACGACCGCCGCAATTGATACGGATACCACCTGCCCCCAGACGCATTGCTGACTGCACTGCCCGCTTCATCGCCCGGCGGAAGGCCACACGGCGTTCCAGCTGCTGTGCAATGTTCTCGGCAACCAAAGTTGCGTCGATCTCCGGCTTACGAACTTCCACGATGTTCAAATGAACTTCAGAAGCCGTCATCGTACCGATCTGACGACGCAGCTTTTCGATATCTGCACCCTTCTTACCGATCACAACACCTGGACGAGCTGAATGGATCGTTACCCGGCACTTCTTGTGCGGCCGCTCAATCACAATCTTCGCAACACCAGCCTGTTTCAATTCTTTCTCAAGAAACTTGCGGATCTTGAAATCTTCATGGAGCAGCTGACCATATTCATGACGACCAGCATACCAGCGTGAGTCCCATGTTCTGTTGATGCCCAACCGCAGGCCGATCGGATTAATCTTCTGTCCCATCAGGCTTGCTCCTCAACTTGCCGAACAACGATCGTAATTTCGCTAAACGGCTTCATAATCTTGCCGACACGGCCGCGCGCACGTGGCTTCCAGCGTTTCATAACCAGGTTCTTGCCAACAAATGCTTCAGCAACCACCAGATCATCAACATCCAGGTCGTGGTTGTTCTCGGCATTCGCTACAGCGCTTTCCAGCACCTTCTTCACATCAAGCGCGATACGCTTCGGCGAGAAGGAAAGGTCAGCAATCGCGCGCTCTACTTTCTGGCCGCGGATCGTCTGCGCTACCAGGTTCAGCTTCTGCGGGCTAACCCGAAGCATACGGCCTTTCGCCATTGCCTCGTTATCCGCCAGGCGCCGTGGATTGGACGACTTGCCCATGGCTTACTTCCTCTTCGCTTTCTTGTCTGCCGTGTGACCGTAATAGGTACGCGACGGAGAGAACTCACCAAACTTGTGCCCTACCATGTCCTCGGAAACGAGAACCGGAATATGCTTCTGGCCGTTGTGGACCCCAAAAGTCAGCCCAACAAACTGTGGAAGGATCACAGAGCGGCGGCTCCAGGTTTTGATCACTTCTTTGCGGCCTGACGCGCGTGACGTTTCGGCCTTCTTCAAGAGATATCCGTCTACAAACGGACCTTTCCATACGGAACGTGACATGATCTCTTACCTTACTTCCGACGTTGATGGCGGCTGCGCACGATAAACTTGTCCGTCGCCTTGTTACTACGGGTCCGCTTGCCCTTGGTTGGTTTACCCCAAGGTGTAACCGGATGACGACCACCTGATGTCCGGCCTTCACCACCACCATGTGGGTGATCAACCGGGTTCATGGCCACACCACGAACCGACGGACGCTTCCCGAGCCAACGGTTACGACCTGCCTTGGCGAGCGTAATATTCGACTGGTCCGGGTTGGATACAGCACCAATTGATGCCATGCACTCCCCGCGGATCAAACGTTGTTCGCCTGAAGAAAGGCGCACAATCGCAAATCCCTGGTCCCGGCCGACAAGCTGGACATAAGTCCCGGCTGATCGCGCAATCTGACCACCCTTGCCTGGCTTCAGTTCCACATTGTGGATGATTGTGCCAACAGGGATATTCTTGATCGGCATCGCATTGCCTGGCTTCACGTCCGCACGCTCAGATGCCACGACCTTGTCACCAGCTGCCAGACGCTGCGGAGCCAGAATGTAGGCCTGCTCGCCGTCTTCGTACCGGATCAACGCGATAAACGCTGTACGGTTAGGGTCGTATTCCAAACGCTCGACAGTCGCCGGCACATCAAATTTCGTGCGCTTGAAGTCGATAACGCGATAAGTCCGCTTGTGTCCGCCACCACGACGACGCGCCGTAATGCGTCCCGTGTTGTTGCGACCACCTGACTTGGTGAGACCTTCAGTCAGCTTTTTAACCGGCTTCCCGCTCCACAAGCTGGACTTGTCAACCAGTACGAGACCGCGTTGACCGGGGCTGGAAGGTTTATATTGTTTAAGTGCCATAACTTATGCGCTTTCGCTTCTGCTTACCGCTGTCTCTTAAAGACCGGTCGTCACGTCAATTGAGTGACCTTCTTCAAGCGTCACAATCGCTTTCTTAAAATCGCCCTGCTTCCCGGTAACTCCCCGGAAGCGCTTCAACTTGCCCTGCTGCCGGATCGTGTTCACAGCTTTTACTTTAACCTTGAACAACGCTTCCACAGCCGCCTTAACCTCAGGCTTCGTGGTCGATAACGGCACACGAAAAATCACCTGATTATGCTCAGAAGCCAGCGTCGCCTTTTCGGTAATGACAGGCTGAAGAATGGCATCGTAATGACGAGCTTCACTCATTTGAACCGAGCCTCCAAACCTTCAAGCGCCGCTTTGGTCAGTACCAGCGTATCCCGGCGCAAAATGTCATACACGTTAATACCCTGCACAGGCAGAACGTCTACCGACGGAATATTCCGCGATGCAAGAGCGAAATTGCTATCCAGCTCCGCCCCATCGATGATCAAAGCAGATGTCCAACCAAGTTTTGCGAGCGAGCTGCGCAAACCTGCCGTCTTCGCTTCCTGCAGCTTCGCTTCGTCCAGAACGATCAGCTTTTCAGCCTTCACCTTCGCAGACAATGCGTGCTTCAGGGCCAGCGTCCGAACTTTCTTCGGCAAGTCGATCGCGTGGCTGCGCACAACCGGTCCGAACGCCTTGCCGCCGCCACGGAACTGCGGAACCTTGCGGTTACCGTGACGCGCGCCGCCTGAACCCTTCTGGCGTACAAACTTCTTTGTTGTACCGGAAACTTCAGAACGGCCCTTCGTCTTATGGGTACCCGCCTGACGTTTCGCCAGCTGATAAGTCACCATGCGCTGAATAAGGTCAGCACGTGGCTCAAGAGCGAAAACGTCGTCCGGCAACTCAACCGAACCAGCCGTCTTGGCCTCAAGTGTGGTCACATCCGCCTTCATTCTGCGTCATCCTTCTGTACGTCAGCAGCCGGCGCTGCCTCAGCAGCCTGTGGCGCATCACCCGACTGGCGAAGAGCCGCTGGCATCGGAACACCCTCTGGCAATGGGCGTTTCACAGCATCGCGCAGGAATACCCAACCACCCTTCGACCCTGGAACCGCGCCCTTCACCATGATGAGACCACGCTCAACATCGGTCCGAACGACTTCCAGGTTCTGCGTTGTCACACGAACCGAGCCCATGTGGCCAGCCATCTTCTTACCTTTGAAGACCTTGCCCGGATCCTGACACTGACCGATCGAACCATGGCTACGGTGAGAAACCGATACACCATGCGACGCCCGAAGACCGCCAAAATTGTGCCGCTTCATCGCACCGGCAAAACCTTTACCGATGGATACGCCCGACGCATCAACCCGCTGCCCCGACACAAAATGGTTAGCTGTAATCTCAGCCCCCACGTCGAGCATGTTGTCTGCCGTTACGCGAAACTCAGCAAGTTTGCGTTTTGGCTCAACATGAGCAACGGCGAAATGGCCACGCTGCGCACGCGTCACATTTTTCACCTTGGCTTTACCGGCGCCCAGTTGGACGGCTGTATAGCCACTCGTTTCCTCTGTCCGCTGTGCAACGACCTGGCAATTGTCCAGGCGAAGAACCGTCACAGGCACATGCCGGCCTTCTTCGAAGAGGCGGGTCATTCCCAGTTTTTGAACGATCACTCCGGAACGCATGGGTCCCAAATCCTTTTATCTACTTGGAGACGAAAGTCCCCTCAGAGCTTAATCTCAACATCGACACCTGCAGCAAGGTCGAGCTTCATAAGAGCATCTACCGTTTGCGGCGTGGGATCGACAATGTCCAGAAGACGCTTGTGAGTCCGAATTTCAAACTGCTCGCGGCTCTTCTTATCGATATGTGGGCCACGAAGCACCGTGAATTTTTCCAGTCGCGTTGGTAGCGGGATTGGCCCCCGTACACTTGCACCTGTCCGCTTCGCGGTATTCACAATTTCCTTGGTTGAATTGTCCAACACACGATGGTCGAACGCTTTCAGCCGGATGCGAATGTTTTGGCTCTGCATTTTCAGTCCTTATGCCCTTTCGGGGCCACTCAGAGAGGTGGTGCTGTGGCCAGGCCGCAGCACCACAATCCAAAATTACTCGATGATTTTGGAGACGACGCCGGAACCGACGGTACGTCCACCTTCACGGATAGCGAAGCGGAGCTTCTCTTCCATAGCGATTGGGGCAATCAATTCAACTTCAACTGCCACATTGTC
>Ga0189284_100319_pt1 | contig 35562 bp, 32 predicted proteins | sample N32C7minimetaG_FD_130314 | JGI IMG/M metagenome (GOLD analysis project Ga0189284, IMG submission 130314) | Marine microbial communities from the Costa Rica Dome - N32 C7 mini metaG | ecosystem: Environmental > Aquatic > Marine > Oceanic > Photic zone | place: Costa Rica: the Eastern Pacific...
CGCCGTGAGCGCATGGGCCACATTGAGCTCGCGGCTCCGGTCGCGCACATCTGGTTCCTGAAGTCGCTGCCTTCGCGCATCGGCCTGCTGCTCGACATTCAGTTGAAGCAGCTCGAGCGCATCCTCTACTTCGAAAGCTATGTAGTGATCGAGCCGGGCCTGACCCCGCTCGAGAAGTTCCAGTTGCTCACCGAAGACGAGCTTCTGGAAGCGCAGGACGAGTATGGCGAAGACGCGTTCTCGGCCGATATCGGCGCCGAGGCGGTCAAGGTCATGCTGATGGATCTCGACCTCGAACAGGAGCGTGAAGACCTCCTCGAAGAGCTCGCGACCACCAAGTCGGCTCTCAAGCCCAAGAAGATCATCAAGCGCCTCAAGGTCGTTGAGAGTTTCATCGAATCCGGCAACCGCCCGGAATGGATGATCCTCGAAGTGATCCCGGTGATCCCGCCTGAACTGCGCCCGCTTGTGCCGCTCGACGGTGGACGTTTCGCGACGTCGGATCTCAACGATCTCTACCGCCGCGTGATCAACCGCAACAACCGTTTGAAGCGCCTGATCGAGCTGCGCGCGCCGGACATCATCGTCCGCAATGAAAAGCGCATGTTGCAGGAAGCTGTAGATGCGCTGTTCGACAACGGTCGTCGTGGCCGCGTCATCACCGGTGCGAACAAGCGTCCGCTCAAGTCGCTGTCCGACATGCTCAAGGGCAAGCAGGGCCGCTTCCGTCAGAACCTGCTCGGTAAGCGCGTCGACTATTCGGGCCGCTCGGTCATCGTGACCGGTCCGGAACTCAAACTGCACCAGTGCGGCCTGCCGAAGAAGATGGCGCTCGAACTGTTCAAGCCGTTCATCTACGCCCGTCTCGATGCAAAGGGTCTTTCGATGACCCTTAAGCAGGCGAAGAAGTGGGTCGAGAAAGAGCGCAAGGAAGTCTGGGACATCCTCGACGAAGTGATCCGTGAGCACCCGGTTCTGCTGAACCGCGCGCCGACGCTTCACCGTCTCGGTATTCAGGCGTTCGAGCCCGTGCTGATCGAAGGTAAGGCAATCCAGCTTCACCCGCTGGTCTGCTCGGCCTTCAACGCCGACTTCGACGGGGACCAGATGGCTGTGCACGTTCCGCTCAGCCTCGAAGCCCAGCTCGAAGCGCGCGTGCTGATGATGTCGACCAACAACATCCTCTCGCCCGCCAACGGCAAGCCGATCATCGTGCCTTCGCAGGACATGGTGCTGGGTCTCTACTACCTGTCGATGGAACGTCAGGAAAAGACGCCTGAATTCCTCGAGAACGAGGATGGTTCCAAGACCGAGAAGCTGCCGCGCTTTGCCGACATGGCCGAAGTGCACCAAGCGCTCGAAACTAAGGCCGTCACGCTGCACACCAAGATCATCGCCCGCGTCCCGCAGGCCGATGAAGATGGCAACATCGTGATGAAGCGCTTTGAAACGACGCCGGGCCGCATGCTGATCGGCGAGTGTCTGCCGAAGAACCACAAGGTGCCCTACGACATCATCAACCGCCTTCTGACCAAGAAGGATATCGGCGACGTGATTGACGAAGTGTACCGCCACACCGGCCAGAAGGACACCGTCCTGTTCGCCGACGCGATCATGGTTCTCGGTTTCCGCCACGCGTTCAAGGCAGGCATCTCCTTCGGCAAGGATGACATGATCATCCCGGATTCGAAGGTGAAGCTGGTCGACGAGACCAAGTCTCTGGTTGCCGATTACGAGCAGCAGTATCAGGACGGTCTCATCACCCAGCAGGAAAAGTACAACAAGGTGATCGACGCCTGGTCGAAGTGCGGCGACCTCGTCGCCGATGCGATGATGGCAGAGATCAAGTCGCAACCGATCGACAAGGAAGGCCGCGAGGCCGACATCAACTCGATCTACATGATGAGCCACTCGGGTGCGCGTGGTTCGCCAGCGCAGATGAAGCAGCTTGCCGGTATGCGCGGCCTCATGGCCAAGCCGTCGGGTGAGATCATCGAGACTCCGATCATCTCGAACTTCAAAGAAGGTCTGACCGTTCTTGAATACTTCAACTCGACCCACGGCGCTCGTAAGGGCCTCGCGGATACGGCGCTCAAGACGGCGAACTCGGGTTACCTGACCCGCCGTCTGGTCGACGTGTCGCAGGATTGCACGATCGTTGTCGAGGACTGCAAGACCGACAATGCGCTCGAAATGCGCGCGATCGTTCAGGGCGGTAGCGTCATCGCTTCGCTCGGCGAGCGTATCCTGGGCCGCACCGTGGCCGAGGATCTGGTCAACGCGAAGACCGACGAGGTCATCGTGAAGGCCGGCACGCTCATCGACGAGCCGATGGTCAAGCTGATCGAGGAAGCCGAAGTCCAGTCCGCGAAGATCCGTTCGCCGCTGGTCTGCGAAGCCGATCAGGGCGTTTGCGGCACTTGCTATGGCCGTGACCTTGCTCGCGGTACTCCGGTCAACATCGGTGAAGCTGTCGGCGTAATCGCTGCACAGTCGATCGGTGAGCCGGGCACTCAGCTGACCATGCGTACCTTCCACATCGGCGGCGCGGCACAGCTCAACGAGACCTCGCATCTTGAATCCATCTCGGACGGCAAGATCGAATACCGCGACATGCCGACCATCACCGACAAGAAGGGCCGCATCCTCTCGATGGCGCGCAACGGCGAACTCGCCGTGATCGACGCCGAAGGCCGCGAGCGTGAAATGCACAAGGTGCCTTACGGTACCGTGCTCATGTTCAAGGACGGCGCGAAGGTGAAGGAAGGCGATCGTCTGGCGGAATGGGATCCGTTCACGCTGCCGATCATCACCGAGCATTCGGGTGTAGTGAAGTATCAGGACCTCGTCGAAGGCTCGACCCTCGAAGAGCAGACCGACGATGCAACGGGTATCGCCCAGCGTATCGTGACCGAAAACCGCGCCACCGGACGCAAGAAGAAGGAAGAGCTGCGTCCGCGCCTCACCCTTCTGGGCGAAGGCCAGACCGAGGACGACACCGAAGCGCAGCGCTACATGCTCGCGCCCGGTACGACGCTTTCGGTCGAGGACGGTCAGACGGTCGAAGCGGGTGACATCCTTGCGCGTGCATCGCGTGAGGCCGCCAAGACGCGCGACATCACCGGCGGTCTGCCGCGTGTTGCCGAGCTGTTTGAAGCGCGTATGCCGAAGGATGTGTCGGTCATCGCCAAGATCTCGGGCAAGATCGAATTTGTCCGTGAATACAAGGCGAAGCGCAAGATCGCGATCGTTCCCGAGGAAGGTGATGCAGTCGAATACCTGATCCCCAAGACCAAGGTAATCGATGTGCAGGAAGGCGATTTCGTGAAGAAGGGTGACACCCTGATTTCCGGCGCGCCGAACCCGCACGACATCCTCGAAGTTCTCGGGATCGAGGCTCTCGCTGAATATCTCGTCAACGAGATTCAGGAAGTCTACCGACTGCAGGGCGTTAAGATCAACGACAAGCACATCGAGGTGATCGTTCGCCAGATGCTGCAGAAGGTCGAGATCACCAATGGCGGCGACACCACGCTGCTGCCCGGCGAACAGGTCGACCTTGCCGAGATGCTCGAAGTCAACGCAAAGCTCGGCAAGGGCAAGAAGCCTGCCGAAGGCACGCCGATCCTCTTGGGGATCACCAAGGCGTCGCTGCAGACCCGCAGCTTCATCTCGGCGGCCTCGTTCCAGGAGACGACGCGTGTGCTTACTCAGGCTTCGGTCGAGGGCAAGAAGGACACGCTGATCGGCCTCAAGGAGAACGTGATCGTGGGTCGCCTGATCCCGGCCGGTACCGGTGCAGGCATGAACCGCGTCCGCGTCACCGCTTCGAGCCGCGACGCAGCGCTCAAGGCCGCATGGAAGAAGCAGCAGGAAAAACTCGCGGCAGAAAACGCTGTCGAGGAAGAGCCCGCAGCCGATCCGGTCTCTTCGGAAGAGGCGATGAAGGCAGCCATGGGCGGCGGAGAAGCGAGCGAATAAGCACTCGTAACCGCGCTAGAATTGAAAGACCCCGGTGGAGCGATCCGCCGGGGTTTTTCGTTGGCCGCTTGTCAATGCGAGTCGGCGCGCTAGCCTGTGTCCTTCAACAGGGAGGGACGCATATGAAGACCGCCATTCTCGCCATCGCCGCCGCGGCGCTGGTGCTTACGACGCCGATGCCAGCGCTTGCGCAGGACGAAAGCACGATCATCGTCACTGGTAGCCGTGTCGAGCGCGACGACTACGATGAGTACTACGACGACGATCAATCCGCGATCGGGCTCACAAGGCAGGCGGACTATTTCGTCAAGCCGATCCTTGTCAGTTCAGATTCGCGCGACTCTGACACGCGCCGCGCCGAAGTCACCGCGATGTTGCAAGCCACGATCGCGCGCGCAGAGGCGCAGGGCATCAATCTCGTCGCCGGTCGCTATCGCCTGCGCCCGCTGAATGCCGAAACGCTTGAGGACCTCACCTATGGCCGCGGCTCCCGGCCCGATACCACGCAGGTCCAGATCTATGCGCGCTTGCCAGTCGGCGGGCGGTTCGACCGGGTCGAGGACGTCGATGAGCTCGTCAGCGATTTTACCAAGAACATTCCGGTCACGGGCCGCTCCTATATCGAGACGCGCTCGACCGTGCTAGCGATCGACAATCCGCAGAGCTATCGCGGCGCAGTCGTCGAGGCGATTGCCGACGAATCGAAGCGTTATGCGGCGATGTTCGGCCCCGGCTATGGCGTCGAAGTGCGTGGCCTCGATTCCGAACTCTACTTCAAGCAGGCGAGCGAAACCGAGGTGTTCCTCTACATCCGGCACACCTTTATCATCCGACCGCCGGGCAGGGGATCGTAAGCGCTTCAATATCGGATGAGAGCGCGCTAGGGGCGGGGCCCATGACCATCACGCGTTTCGCCCCTTCGCCCACCGGCCGGCTGCACGTCGGCAATATCCGCACCGCGCTCCATAACTGGATGCTCGCGCAAAAGGCTGGAGGCACCTTCGTCCTCAGGATCGACGACACCGACGCTGCGCGCTCGCGCGAGGAATATGTCGAGGCAATCCGCGAAGACCTCGATTGGCTCGGGATCGAACCGGATCGCGAGGAACGCCAGTCGCTGCGGCTTGCGTCCTACGACGCAGCTTTCGAGAAACTGCGCGATGCGGGGCGGATCTATCCGGCTTACGAAACTGCGCAGGAGCTGGAGCTGAAGCGCAAGATCCTGCTCGGTCGCGGCTTGCCGCCGATCTACGACCGCGCCGCGCTGAAACTCACCGACGAGCAGCGCGCGGCGAAAGAGGCCGAAGCGGTGGCCCCGCACTGGCGGTTCAAGCTCGATCATGACGAGGCAATCGCTTGGGAGGACGGCGTGCGCGGCTCGGCGAAGTTCGACCCCGCGCAGCTTTCCGACCCCGTGATACGCCGCGCCGACGGGTCGTGGCTCTACATGCTGCCGAGCACGGTCGACGACATCGATATGGGTATCGCCCAGGTCCTGCGCGGCGAGGATCACGTTTCGAACACTGCGGTGCAGATCCAGATGTTCACCGCCCTCGGCGCGACCCCGCCTGCCTTTGCGCACGAAGCCCTTCTGGTGGGCAAGGAGGGCAAGCTTTCAAAACGCCTCGGCTCACTTGGCTGCGACGCCTTTCGCGAGCGCGGGATCGAGCCCGAAGCAATTATCGCTCTGCTAGCGCGGCTGGGAACCTCGCTCCCGGTCGAGCCTATCGCCGATCGCGCAAAGCTGCTCGAAACCTTCGACCTCGCGACCTTCGGGCGCGCTCCGGCCAAGTTCGACGATGCCGAGCTGGAGCGGATCAACACCGCGATTGTCCATGCAATGCCGTTCGAAGCTGTCGCCGACCGCTTGCCCGAAGGCATGGACAAGGCCGGATGGCACGCGGTCCAGCCCAATGTCGCAACCGTCGGCGAGGCGCAGGAATGGTGGCGGCTCGTCACCGGACCGATCGAGACGGTCGAGTTTTCGCAGGAAGACCGCGCTTACCTCGGCGAGGCGGCGAGCAAACTCGAATGGAGCGATGATCCCTGGGGCGGGCTGACTTCGGCGCTCAAGGCAAGCACGGACCGCAAGGGCAAGGCGCTGTTCCTGCCGCTGCGCCAGGCGCTCACCGGCATGAACCACGGCCCCGACATGGGCGAGCTTCTACCGCTGATCGGCGAGGACGTTGCGCGCCGTCGACTGACACGCGCAGCAGCGGGGTGAACACGCCGCGGTAGGTCTTTGTTAATTGCCCACCGTCACAACTGGTTTACTCCTCAGCGCCGATGCGCCTTGGGGTTAACGCCAGAAGGGGACGCACACAGATGGGTGCCGAAGGACACAAACAGGTCAGCGAAGGGGTCAAGGCCTCGGTCCGCTACCGTGTCCGCTCCAAGATGGAGATGACGGTGATCGACATCGCCGAAGGTGGCTGCTTGGTCGATGCGCGCGGCTGGGGAGCGAAGGAAGACGAGCGCGTGCAGGTCACGCTGCCTGGCCTGTCCGCCATCCCCGCAGTTGTCGCATGGATCGAAGAAGGCCGCGCCGGCATCGCCTTTGAAGAACCGCTCTACGGCCCGGTTCTGGAGCGCTTCTTCGCCTGAAGCCACCTGATTTCTCCGGCCTCAAACCGCTTCGGGCATGAGCCTCCATGCAAGGATCGAAAGAGCAACCGTCACAAGTGAGATCAGGCCGAAAGTCGTATTGCCCGTCATGAAAATGACGAGGCTCGAGATCGCAAAACCAAATGCGATGCCCAAGATGCCGAGAGTGCGCGTGCGCGGGATAGCCGCCATGATCGCGCCTGCCACTTGGATGGCTCCCAGCGGATAGAGCCACACCGCGTCGAAGCCGGCGGAAGCGAAGAACTCGATTTCAGCCTGTGTCTGAATCAGCTTTGCCACGCCCGCAACAAGGCTCAGCAAGGCGAGCAGGACCAGCAGGACGTAAGAGAAAATTTTCATGCTGTGCCCCCCGTGTCGGTTCAGACAGAGAGGCTATCGCAGTCCGGTAAGCTTGGAAAGCTAGCGCCCGCGTTTCTGCAATTCGTCACCCGACAGCGTCACCACGTGCAGCAGGTTGGTCGACCCCGGCGTGCCGAAGGGAACGCCCGCGAGCACGATCTGCTTGGAGCCTGCCTCGCCAAAACCGTGGCGCAGCGCCATGCGCTTGCCCTTGGCGATCATCTCTTCGAAGCTGCCGATATCCTTGGTCGAAACGGCATGCGCACCCCATAGCAGCGCGACACGGCGCGCGGTTTGCAAGCTCGGAGTGAGGACGAGGATCGGCGTATCGGGGCGCTCACGGCTGACCCGGCGCGCGGTCGATCCGCTCATGGTGAAGACAGTGATCGCGGTGATCGGCACCGTGTCGGCGATAGTCATACAGCTGTGCGCGAGCGCATCAGACGTGGTCGCATCGGGCGTCGTTTCGAGGAAGCGGACGCGGCGCTTGTAATCGTCGTCGCGTTCGACCTGCTGCGCGATCGAATGCATCATCGCGACCGATTCCTGCGGCCAATCACCCGCAGCGCTTTCGGCGGAAAGCATCACCGCATCGGCCCCGTCATAGACCGCATTGGCAACGTCTGAGACTTCCGCGCGGGTCGGCATCGGGCTTTCGATCATGCTTTCGAGCATCTGCGTCGCAACGATCACCGGCTTGCCCGCACGACGCGAGGCGTTGACGATCTTCTTTTGCAGTGGCGGGACTTCGTGGGGTTCGAGCTCGACACCCAAGTCGCCCCGCGCAACCATGATCCCATCCGACATTTCGATGATTTCTGTCAGGCGATTGACCGCCATCGGCTTTTCGATCTTGGCGCATAGGGCCGTGCCGGCGTCGCCATGCGAGGCGATGAGCTTACGTGCTTCGGCCATGTCGTCTGGTCGCTGGACGAAGGAGAGCGCAATCCAGTCCGCCCCCTGTTCGACGGCAAAGGCAAGGTCCTTGCGATCCTTGTCGGTGAGCGCGGGGATCGGCACTTCGGCATCGGGCACGTTCACGCCTTTGCGGTCCGAGATCACCCCGCCGACTTCGGCTGAGCAGAAGATGCGGTCCTCGTCAGCCTCCTTCACCACCAGCCTGATCTTGCCATCATTGATGAGCAGGCGCTGACCCCGCTCGAGGATTCCGAACAGCTCGGGGTGGGGGAGGCACACGCGCGTTTCGTCGCCCGGCGTCGGGTCGCGGTCGAGGGTGAAATGGCCTGAGTGCCGGATCACCGCCTGACCGTCCTTGAACGTGCCGACGCGAAGTTTAGGACCCTGCAGGTCGGCAAGGATCGCGATCGGGCGCTCGAATGTCTTTTCCAGCGCGCGGATCGCCAGCACCGCATTGCGGTGATCGTCGTGGCTGCCATGGCTCATATTGAGCCGGAACGCGTCTGCACCCGCCTTGAACAGTCTGCGTAACATGTCGGGCGAGCGGCTTGCTGGGCCGACCGTCGCGAGAATTTTGACCTTGCGACCGCGTGGGTCGATCCTGCGGTCCTTGAGTGCGTTTTCGCGTTTCGTCATGGTGCTCACTGGTTACTCGGCTGCCGCTATGGCACAGCATTTATGCAACGCAACATTTCATCTCAAGGACAAGCCCCAGACATGACCCAACCCACCGACCCGCTCGATGCCTTGGACGATCAGGTCGCGGCCGAGGCGTTCCGCCGCCTGGTCAGGCACCTGCGCCATCGCCACGATGCGCAGAACATCGATCTGATGGGGCTCGCCGGCTTTTGTCGCAACTGTCTTGCCGACTGGATCCGCGAATACGGCTATCAGGGCGACAAGGCAGACGCGCGCGAGCTCATTCACGGCATGCCGATGGATGAATGGAAGGCCGCGCACCAATCGCCTGCGACCGAAGAGCAGCTGGCCCGGATGGAAGCGAGCGTGAAGAAGAACGCGTGAAGGTTTCGCGCTAGAGCGAGGGCGTCGGAGTGCGCTCGAGCCTGAACAATTCGACCTCGCCAAAGCTCTTGGGCAATTTGACGCGCCCGACCGAGGTGAAGGTGCACAGTTCGTAGTTCTCCATCAGCAGCGCTGCGGCAAAACTCTCTGTGCAATAGACCCCGCCCACCGGCGTCACCGGCTCGATCCGGGCGGTGCGATTGACCTCGCCGCCATACCACAAGCGGTTGCCAGTGATGCGATCGGTTCCGACCCAGATCGGGCCATAATGCACCCCGATGCGCATGCCCGCTATCGCGCCTTCGGGAACGAGGCCGGGTGGCAGATCGGCCAACGTATCCTGCAGCGCGAGAGCCATCGCGGCGGCGGTATGCGGCTCATCAACGATGGCGTAGATCGCATCGCCCCATGTGTTGCGAAACTGAACGTGGTCGCCGAAATCGTGGAGCACTTGCGCGATCCGGCCCATGACCGAGTTCATGAATTCGGGAAGTTCGCGTTCGCCGATGCGCGAAAAGCCCTTGTAGTCGGCGAACAGGATCGATCGGATCAGCCGCCGCGTCCCGCCGCCGATCTTCTCACGTTCGGGGAACTTGAGATCGCGCGGGACCGGCCCAGCGGGAATCACCTCCGTCGAGCGCCCGAGCGATTGCCACAGTCGCATGTCGGCCTTTGTCCCAGCAAGACCGGTGACAGAGAAGCTCGCCTGATCGTCGGACAGAACGGCGAGCTGTAAGGCTTCGCATTCGCGCTTTTGTGACCGCAGGATCGCAAGGCCCATCGCGAACAACGTGTTGTAGGCGAATTGGTTGTCGTCGCCGACATAGTCGCTCGGGGTCGCGAAATTGACCGTCCTTGCAGCGTCGCGGCAGGCTTCGAACCGGGGGAGCCAAGCTTCCCCGCCCGACAGCACGCTTTCGGCGATGAAGTCCTTTTCGGAGAATGGCAGAACGACGTTGAGCTCGGCCCCTCGTTCGAGCAGCGCTTCGGCTATCACGATATCGGCGCCGCAAGCCAGCGGACCGAAGCCGACCGCGATGTCGAGCTCGTCAAGCTTGGCGCGCACACGCTCGGCCAGCGTCGCTTCGGCCTCGCTCCCGGCGTTGAACATGTGGCCGCAGAAAACCGCGACATTGCCGGGAAGGTCGTGCTCGGGAATGGGCGCCTCGAGCGGCTCTCCCGCTAGGCTCGCATCGCTCGGAAACCCGCTTGCGTCCTGATCCAAAGCTGTTGTTCCCCCCGCTTGCGCCGGTCTGCAGAACGGCGAGCCTACTACAGAAACAGGCGCTTGCAACCATCGGCTGGAAAACCTCGAGTTTTCCCCTTTGCATGTGATGCGGGGCTGGTAAGTCCCGTCCCGCAATCACATCCACCGATTCTTATGGGATAGAATAGAATGGCCGAAGCCACTGACGACCGCCTGCGCCTGCTGATCGAGCGCATCGAACGCCTCGAGGAAGAAAAGAAGGGCATCGCCGACGACATCCGCGACGTCTATGCCGAGGCGAAGGCAGTCGGATACGACACCAAGATCATGCGCCAGATCGTGCGCCTGCGAAAGATGAAGCCCGACGACCGGAGCGAGCAGGAAACGATCCTCGAAACCTACAAGGCCGCGCTCGGAATGGGCTAGCCTGCGCTCATAGCCAGCGCCGCCAGCGATAGCGCGGTGGCGTTGTGCATGGCGTGTAGCAGGATCGCGGCCCACAGGCCGATCTCGACCCGCAAATAGCCGAGCAGCGATCCGAGTACGAATTGCGGGATCACCAGCGGCAGCAGCATCGCTAGCGAACCGCCAGTGTCCTCGGGATCGAAATTACCGAGGTGAATGAGCGCAAAGGCGAGCGTCGAGAGCCAGAAGAACAGCGGGAAACCGCGTGCGAACCAGCCCATCGCCGGACGGCTCCACAGGAAGACGAGTGCCGCGAGCGCGCCGAGCATTCCGATCAGCCCAAAGGCGACCGAGAGGAGCGGACGCTGCGGGCCGAACATACTTATCGCACCCGCTGCAAAGGCGAGCGCCAGCAACGCCAGCACATGGCCGGGCCGCCCCGACAGCCAGCCCCTGAAGATGATCTCCTCGAAAACCGGTGCGACAACGACCACCGCGAACACGATTGCGGGCGTGATCTCGATTCCAGCGAGTGCCGTTTCGGGCAGGTCGACGCCCAGTGCGACGACGACCACCGCAATCATGATGAGCACGAACATGATGCCCACGTCGAGCGCGAAGACCCGCGCGATCCGCGCGGGTGCTGCGGCGAGGTCGCCCCCTTCGCCCGGCATCAAAGGCAGAGTGGGACGTCTTAGGAAGCCTCCGACCCGCCGCCATTCACCGCGCAGGCTCGTCGGGCGCGCGCGCTCAATCTCGTCGCGTGTTCCATCGCCGAAAACGGCTTCGATTTCGGCATTCTCGGGACTTGTCGGCATGTCACTCATCGGGCTAATGCCCCGCCAGATAATTTATCGCTCACGTAGCAAAAAGAGTTCTCATGGCAGGCCATTCCAAATTCAAGAACATCATGCACCGCAAGGGTGCGCAGGACAAGAAACGCTCGAACCTGTTTTCCAAGCTTTCGCGCGAAATCACTGTCGCGGCCAAGATGGGCACGCCCGATCCCGACATGAACCCGCGCCTGCGGCTCGCGGTCAACACCGCCAAGTCGCAGTCGATGCCCAAGGACAACATCCAGCGCGCGATCGACAAGGCGTCGGCTGCCGATGGCGAGAATTACGAAGAGGTCCGCTATGAAGGCTACGGCCCCGGTGGCTCGGCGATCATCGTCGAAGCACTGACCGACAACCGCAACCGCACCGCGACCGCCGTGCGCACCGCGTTCTCCAAGAACGGCGGAAATCTCGGCACCGAAGGTTCGGTCGCGCACGGTTTCGAACGGCTCGGCTATATCGAATACGGCGCCGATGCGGGCGACGAGGAAAAGGTGCTCGAAGCCGCTCTCGAAGCGGGCGCTGAGGACATTTCCTCTTCCCATGAAGGCCACGAAATTTGGACCGCCGCCGAAGACCTGCACGCAGTCGCCGAAAGCCTTGAAAAGGCGCTGGGTGAAGCGAAGGAGGTCAAGCTCGCGTGGAAACCCAACCTCACCGTCGAACTCGACGAGAAGGATGCAGGGGTGCTTTTGAAGCTCGTCGACGCGCTCGACGATGACGACGACGTGCAGACCGTGTGGGGCAATTACGACATCTCCGACGAGGTGATGGAAAAGCTGGACGGGTGACTTGGCGGGAATGGGCCTTTGCACTGATGCTCGGGTCCGCCTTCCTGCTTGCCGCCGCGTGGAGGCTCGGCTGGCGCGTGGGGTTGTGACGTGGCGCTGATTCTCGGCCTCGATCCCTCATTGTCCTGCACCGGCTGGGGCGTGATCCGCGCCGAAGGTTCGCGGCTGACCCATATCGCCAACGGTCAGGTGAAGACCTCGCCCAAAACCCCGATGGCCGAGCGGCTGGCGCTGCTCCATTCGTCCATCGCCGAGGTCATCGCCGAACACGCCCCGACAAGCGCGGCGTGCGAGGAAGTGTTCGTCAACGAGAACCCGCAATCGACGCTGAAACTGTCACAGGCCCGCGGCGCGGTGTTGGCGGCTTGCGGGGGCGCGGGGCTGCCTGTCTCCGAACATGCGGCGCGATTGGTCAAGAAGGCAGTCGTTGGCACAGGCGCTGCGGACAAGGCGCAGGTCGCCGCAATGGTGAAGGTGCTGATGCCGGGTGTCCAGATCGCCGGAGCCGACGCGGCGGACGCGCTCGCGGTTGCAATTGCCGCCGCCCATCTGGCTCCGAAAGGATAGATAAGACATATGGCTATCGACATTTACGGAATCCCGAACTGCGACACGGTCAAGAAGGCGCGCAAATGGCTCGATGCCAATGGTGTCGAATACGCCTTTCACGACTACAAGAAAGAGGGCGCCGAGGCAGCCAAGGTCGCCCGCTGGATCGAGGCGAAAAGGGTCGAGACGGTGCTCAACAAGCGCGGCACGACCTTTCGCAGGCTCTCCGACGATGAAAAGGCCGATGCTGCCGACAGTCACAAGGCGGTAGCTTTGCTCGTTCAGCACCCCTCCATGATCAAGCGGCCAGTGGTCGAGCACGCCGCTGGCATTCTGGTCGGTTTCAAGGAAGAAGAATGGTCCGCAACGCTTCTCTAGCCCTGGCGCTATCCGCGCTCGCGATTGCTGCGCCGGTGTCGGCGAGCGCGCATCCCGAAAGCGCGGGCGAGCCCTCTCGCCCGCTGGTTATCGCCCATCGCGGGGCAAGCGGTGAACGGCCCGAACACACGCTTGCCGCCTATGAACTCGCGATCGATCAGGGCGCGGATTACGTCGAACCCGATCTCGTCGTGACCAAGGATCTGGTGCTCGTCGCGCGCCACGAAAACGAGCTTTCGGGCACTACTGATGTCGCCAGCCGCGAGGAATTCGAGCATCTCAGACGCGAGAAGACCATTGATGGTCGCCGCGTCGCGGGGTGGTTTGCAGAAGACTTCACGCTCGCCGAATTGCGTACGCTGCGTGTGCGCGAGCGGGTCGGCAATATCCGCCCGGCCAACACCGCCTTCAACGGGCTCTACCAGGTCCCGACATTTGCCGAGATCGTCCGGCTCGTGCGGGCGAAAGAGGCCGAGACGGGCCGCACGATCGGTCTCTATCCCGAGCTCAAGCATCCGACCTTCCTGCTCGAAGCTGAAGGGATCGACATGGTCGACCTGATGCTGCGCGAGCTGCGTGATCTCGGGATCGCGCCTGACGCGGCTCTCTACATCCAGAGTTTCGAGGTCGGCACATTGCGGCGGCTCGATCAGCGCAGCGACTTCAAGCTGGTGCAGTTGATCCACCCCGAAGGCGGCCCGGTCGACGAGCCGGACATGCGCTATGCCGAGATGGTGAGCGCCTCGGGGCTTGCCGAAGTGGCGCAATATGCCGACGGAATCGGGCCGTGGCTTGGCTATGTCCTTGACCCCGATACGATGCAGCCCACGGGCCTTGTCGAGCGCGCGCGGAGCGAGGGGCTGACTGTGCATCCGTGGACCTTGCGCACTGAAAACGGGTTCCTGCCGGCAGCCTTGCAGGGCGAGGGCGGTCCGGCTTCGGATGGCCGCTACGATGCGCTCTGGCGCGCGGCCATCGCGAGCGGCGCGGACGGGTTCTTCGTCGACAATGTGCGCGAGTTCGTGGAGCTGGTTGAAACCAGGTGAATCGCGTGTGCGTCAGGCCCGGCGCGCGCTCAGGATGTAGTTGATCGACTCATCGTCGGAGAGGTGCAGACCCTTTGACGGGCGCCACGCGATCCCGCGCCTCTCGACCGGTTCGAGCCCGACCTCGTTGAGCAATGTTTCGAGCTCTTCGGGAGTGACAAAGTCCTCCCAGTGGTGCGTGCCCTTGGGTACATAACCCACCGCCTCGGCCGCGCCGACCAGCAGCAGGCGCGAGGCGGCGGTGCGGTTGGGTGTGGAGAGGATCAGCAGCCCATCGGGAGCCAGCCGTTCGGCCACGTCGGCAAGGAAGGCGCGCTTGTCGGCAACATGCTCGACCACTTCGAGGCTGGTGACGAGATCGAACCTGCCGATATCGAGGCTTGCGACCTCACCCGCCATGTAACGGTTATCGAGCCCGCTCGCCTTTGCATGCGCGCTTGCGGCGGCGATGTTGTCTGCCGCTGCATCGACTCCGGTAACATCGGCACCGAGCCGCGCGAGCGGTTCGCACACCAGACCCGCCCCGCACCCGATATCGAGCGCGCTCTTACCTGCCAGCGGCCGCACATTCTGCGGATCGCTCCCGAAATGCGCGTCCACGGCCTCGCGGATGAAGGCGAGGCGCACCGGGTTCACTTCGTGCAGGCTCGCCATCTTGCCGTCCGGGTTCCACCAATCTTTGGCGAGATCGGAGAAGAAGGCGGCCTCTTCGGGGCGAATCGTAGTCGGGCTTGTCATTGCTTGTGCTTACATCGCACCTTCGCTCGCGCGTCCAGTGACGGCTTCGAAAATTTCCGCGCCGCCAAAGCCGCTTGCGTCGTCTCCGAACAGGAATTGCGGAGGCACCACTTCGGGGCCTTGTCCGGCGGGGAGGGGCGGGGTGAAATAGCCGAGCGCATAGCTGCCCATCGAATAGCCGAGCAGCGCCTGCAATTCGGGTGAAAAGTCCTTGGCAATTTCGGGCGGGCAGGAGAGGTACTGGTTCTCCTCCTGCCTGAGCCATCCGACCGTATAGGTAAGGTTCAACCCCATGCGTGGGGCATCGGAACGGTTCTCTCCGCCCGAATGGATGACCGACCCCGAATAGACCAGCACCGACCCGGCGCGCATCTCGGCCTGCTCGACTTCGTGCGGTTCCGGCTTTCGGTCCGGCTCCCACTGGTTCGAACCGGGCACCACTTGCGTGGCCCCGTTCTCGGCAGTGAAATCCGTGACGGCCCAGATCGTGTTCAGCTGCGGCTCGAGCTCGCGCGGAAGGAAGCCGCCCCAGGCCAGCCGATCGCGGTGCAGAGGCTGCCTGCCTTGGCCAGGATGGATGGTGATCATCTGGGTAAGATGCAGCTGAAAGACATCGCAATATGGCTTGAGAAAATCTGCGCACGCGCCGGTGATCGCGGGATTGGTCACAAGCTCCCGGCAAGCAGCCGAACGCGCGACCAGAGCGCCCGTGCGCTGGGTCTGGCGGCCGGAAAAATCATCATCTCCCATGCGTGTTGCCTCGACGAAAGGCATGGTTTGCTCGCGCAATTGCGAAAGCAGATCGCCGCTCATCATGTCGTCGATGACGCAGGCTCCGTCCCGGCGAAGGGTCTCAGCCACCTCGCCGGGCGAGACACTTGATGGCAGATGCTTGAGCTTGACCATGTGTTGCTCCTGAACTTTCCATGCGATCCCTCTCCGACAATCAACGCTATCGCCCCCTAAATAACAAGTCCGCTTGTCTTGACCGGGCGAGCGCCTTACCGCGCAGTCTCTGCCTGTTGTCGGCTAGTGGAGGACGCTTTGGCGCGGCCAAAACAGAGAATTGTGATGAAGTTCGGCGGGACCTCGATGGCGGGGACCGAGCGGATTCGTCGCGTCGCCAACATCGTGCGCGCGCAGGCTGCGAACGATAGCGAGGTCGCGGTGGTCGTCAGCGCGATGGCAGGCGAAACCGATCGCCTCGTCAATTTCTGCCGCGAGGCAAATGCGCTCTACGATCCGGCGGAATACGACGTCGTTGTCTCAAGCGGCGAACAGGTTACGAGTGGCCTGCTCGCGCTCACGCTGCAATCGCTGGGCTGCAAGGCGCGTAGCTGGCTCGGCTGGCAATTGCCGCTCAAGACGGTCGAGGCGCATGCCAAGGCGCGGATCGAAACGATCGAAGCGCCCGAAATGATCGCGAGCCTTGAAAGCGGCGAGATCGCGGTCGTGCCGGGCTTTCAGGGTATCACCGACGAAGGCAGGGTCAGCACGCTCGGGCGCGGCGGCTCGGACACTTCGGCGGTTGCGGTTGCAGCCGCGGTCAAAGCGGATCGCTGCGACATCTACACCGATGTCGACGGCGTCTATACGACCGACCCGCGCATCGTTGCCAAGGCGCGCAAATTGAAGGCCGTGACCTACGAGGAAATGCTCGAACTCGCGAGCGTCGGGGCCAAGGTGCTCCAGACCCGATCGGTCGGCCTCGCAATGAAGGAGGGGGTGCGCATCCAGGTGCTCTCCAGCTTCGTCGGCGAGGACGCAGTCGCCGCCGACGACCTGCCCGGCACGCTGATCGTGTCGGACGAAGAAATGGACAAGCTTGTTGAAGGAGGGCTGATGGAACGCCAGCACGTGACCGGCATCGCGCATGACAAGAACGAGGCGAAAATAATCCTCACCCGCGTCCCCGACAAGCCGGGCGCGGTGGCTCACATTTTCGAGCCGCTTGCCGATGCGTCGATCAATGTCGACATGATCATTCAGAACGTTGGCCGCGACAAGGGCGAAACCGACGTGACCTTCACCGTGCCCCAAGCGGATCTGGCACGCGCGCAGGCGCTGCTGGAGGACAAGCGCGACGAGATCGGCTTCAACCGCATCATCACCGACAGCAAGATTGCCAAGATCTCGGTCGTGGGCGTGGGAATGAAGAGCCATGCCGGCGTCGCCTCGACCATGTTCCGCGCGTTGTCCGATCGCGGGATCAACATCCAGGCGATCTCGACTTCGGAGATAAAGGTCTCGGTGATGATCGACGAGGATGAGACCGAGCTTGCCGTGCGCGTGCTTCACACCGCCTATGGCCTCGACGCCGAGGACTGATCGGCGCTCGCTTTCGCGGTCTTTGCATCTCGGCTAACTCGGCTGACGTCGCGATAGGTGCATTTTGCCGCCGTTAACCATGTCTGGTGTTGGTTGATTAAGGTTTCGCACGTGATTTCCCGTGTTGCATAACGGGAGTTGCACACACCATGGCGCTCAAGGCCTACCTCGAAACCACCAGTTCACCGGCAGACGATTCACAGGCTGATACAAAGCCCGACCGGCGGCGCCATCCACGCAGGGCCTTGCGGCTCGAGACAAACGGCCGGGTGGAGGATTTCGAAGCCAACGTCACGGTTCACAACCTTTCCGCTGTCGGTCTCCTGATCGAAACCGAAATGCCGCTTGATGTGGGCGAAGTGCTCTCAATCAACATGCCCGATATCGGTCCGGTCGGTGCCGAAATCGTGTGGGAGAGCGGCAATCTGTTTGGCTGCGCGTTCGAACAGGCGCTCGGCGAAGCGGCGCTCGCGGCGGCCTTGCTGCGCGGCGATGTGCCCGGAGCGAAGGTTGCGCAGAAGCCTCCGCGAGTTCTGCCCTCGGGCGATCCGCTAGGCGTCCGGCTCAATCGCTTACGCCGCGAACGCTCGCTCACCTTGGCGCAGGTTGCAGCCGCGCTTGGCGTCAGCAAGCCGACCGTCTGGGCTTGGGAAAAGGGCAAGGCGCGCCCCCTGCCTGAACGGATCGAGGCGATCGCCGGAGTGCTCGGCGTGGAGCCCGAAGAGCTCGTCGACAATAGCCAGAGAGGCGAGGCAGCCTCTGTAGTCGATGACTGCCGCCTACGCATTGCCACGGCCTACGGAACGCAGCCTCAATTCATCCGTATCATGATCGAGGTCTGACGAATCGAACAGAGCAAGCATCCGTTCAAAAAGATGTAAACGTCCCAAATAAATGGTAAACGATTTGAAGTATCGAGTCGTTTTTTAGGCAAATTATACGTAATTAGTTTACGCTCTAAATTGTAACACTGGGGAATTTGGGGATTCCACCGCGTTGTTACTGAGGGCTTTAGCTAACTTGGCGTAGCCGCAAAAAACGGCTTGACGATAAGGTCGTCAAAAAGAAGCCGGGGGCTATCGGCATGAATGCTAGAATTACCGACGTGGAAGGTCGTGCCTTGCACGGTCTGATCGAGGACGCTGCGGGGGATATAGTTGTCAGGTTAGATGCAAGCGGTTTCGTGATCCACGCCTCGGCCAATGCATCGCAATTGGGGATCGATCTTGAGTCGCTGCTGCTGATGCCGCACATCGCCGACTTCGCCGACCCCGATCACACGCAAAAAGTCGCCGATCACGTCGCGCATATCCTCGATGGCGGGGCGGAAGGGGGCTGGATCGAGTTTCCGGTGCGCGACTGCTTCTGCCCGAGCTCGGGTGAATGCGATTGTGCAGCAAATAGCAAGCGCCGCTGGTTTGCCTTCAGCATGCGCCTGATAGAAGCCGATGATGGTGTCGCGCAAGGCGCGCTCGGTCTGCTGAGGTCGATTCAGACACGTCACACGCTGGAGGGCGAGATCAACGCCCGTTTGCTCACCGATCCTGTAACGGGGCTCGCCAATCGTCACGCATTTTGCGCGAGCCTGCGGCGCGAGATCGCGGCAGGCGGAGAGCACGCGATGGCGGTCTTTGCGATCGACCGGATGCGCTCCGTCTTCATGCAGTATGGCCAGTCGACCACCGATGAGATCCAGTGGGGCTTTGCGAAGTTTCTCGAAACCATGGCGCTGCCCGACCACGAGGTCGCACGGTTAGGCGGCGACCGGTTCGGTGCGCTGTTGCCGGGGACGTCGGCCCGCAAAGCAAAGGCCTGGGCCGACGATGTCCTGCACACCTTTGCCGGGCTGACGGTCAAGTCGAGCTCGCGCTCTCCCGAACTGACCGCGAGCGCCGGACTGGCCCGGCTCGAAATGACGGTCGACTGGACGCTGCGGCAGGCCGAGCTTGGCCTCGTCATGGCGCGCGCAGGGGGAGGCATGCAAGTCGGGATCGTCGCTCGGACCGTCAGCGGCTCGAGCGCCAATCGCGCCGCCGAAGGGGCCAAGGTGGAAAGGGCGATCAACGAGGCGCTCAAGCGCGCCGAACAGCGACGCGCTTCGTAAGCTTGGCCTGACCGCGCCGAGCCGCTAGGTCCGCGGCCATGGCTTTCACTTCTACAATCATGCTGCTCGGTTCCGGCGAGCTGGGGCGCGAATTCACCATCTCTGCAAAGCGACTGGGCGCGCGGGTGATCGCCTGCGACGCCTATGAGAGCGCCCCTGCGATGCAGGTCGCCGATGATTGCGAGGTGTTCTCGATGCTCGACGGCGAGGCTTTGCGCACAGCTGTGGAGAAGCACCAGCCTGACCACATCGTCCCCGAGATCGAGGCCATTCGGACCGAAGTGCTCGCCGAGTTGGAAGAGCAGGGCTTCAACGTCATCCCGTCCGCGCGCGCCGCGCAGCTCACCATGAACCGTGACGCAATTCGCGATCTGGCGGCAGGCGAGCTGAAGCTGGTGACGTCGAAATACCGCTATGCGACCAGCTTTGAAGAGGTCGAGGCGGCCGCCGATCACACGGGCTTTCCCTGCGTGATCAAGCCGGTCATGTCCTCATCGGGCAAGGGGCAATCCAAGGTCGAGGATGTAGCCGGATTGCAGGAGGCATGGGACTATGCCTGCGCCAATATGCGCGGCGACCGGGCGCGGGTGATCGTCGAGCAATTCATAGACTTCGACTACGAGATCACCCTGCTCACCGTGCGCCACGCGGGCGGGATCACCTTTTGCGAGCCCATTGGCCACCGCCAGGAACGCGGCGACTACCAGGAAAGCTGGCAACCCGCCGCGATGGCCGACAAGGCGCTCACCGACGCGCAGGCCATGGCGGCCAAGGTGGTCGAGGCGCTCGAAGGTGAGGGCAGGGGTTATGGCCTGTTCGGGGTCGAGTTCTTCGTTCGCGGCGACGAGGTGATCTTCTCCGAGCTTTCTCCGCGCCCGCACGACACCGGCATGGTGACGCTGATCTCGCAAGGCCTGTCCGAGTTCGACCTCCACGCGCGCGCCGTACTTGGCCTCCCGATCTTTGGCGAAGAGCCTGCCGTCCCCGCCGCCTCCGCCGTGATCCTTGCCGACAGGGACAGCGAGGATTTCGGGTTCGAAGGAGTCGCCGATGCGCTCGGGCTTGGTCCCGATGTCGATATCCGCCTGTTCGGAAAGCCGGTCACGCGGCCCTATCGCCGCATGGGGGTCGCGCTCGCCGTGGGCGAAGATACCGACGATGCGCGTGCGCTCGCTGCCGAAGCAGCCCGCAAGATCCGCATCGACTATCGCGATTGACGCGCTGGCAATGCGATATTCTTTACGATCAAACCGCCGGAGATATGAACCATGATCCGCACGACCCTCACCGCCCTCGCGCTCTCGATTTCGAGCGCCGCGGCGGCGCATTCCTTCTGGCTGCAGCCCGAGAATGCGAGCCTTGAGCCGGGCGAAGAGGCCGCGATTGCCTTCAAGATCGGCGATGTCGGCGAAGATGCGCAGGACTGGGGGCTCTACTGGGAGCGGATCGCGTCGTTCCGGCTCTACGGTCCCGATGGCGCCACCGATCAGCAATCCGCCGTACGCACGACCAGAGCAGGCGATCGCGGTGGCGCTTCCGTGACCACGCCCACTCAGCCCGGCACCTATGTCCTCGCGCTCGAGAGCAATCCCAGCTTCTCCGATCTCGAAGGCGCGCGGTTCGATCGCTACGTCGCCAATAACGGGCTGACCGCGATCGCTGAGCACCGCGCGGCAATGCAGGCGAGCGATGCCGATGGCACCGAACTCTACGCCCGCCGCGCAAAAACCCTCCTCCAAGTCGGCGATGCGACTACCGCCAATGTGACCGAGCCTATCGGGCAGACGCTCGAAATCGTGCCGCTCGCCAATCCGTTCGACCTTGAAGCGGGCGACACTCTGCGAGTGCGTGTCCTGTGGCGCGGCGAAGCGCTTGAAGGGGCAACGCTCGCTGTCGCGCGGATCGGTGCGGAACCGGCACCGATGAGCCTGATGACCGATGCGAACGGCGAGGCCGAGGTCACACTCGAAGCCGGGCCGGGCTATTTGCTGGCGGTCGTGTGGGGCGTGCCCGCACCCAATGACGCTCGCGCAGACTATTTCACGATCTTCTCGAGCCTGACCATGCCCGGTCCTACCCCCGCGCCCGAACCGGAGCAGGATACGCCATGAGCGCGCCGCTGATACTCACCCTCGACTGCACCGACCGGAAAGGGCTCACCGCCGCGGTCACGGGTTTCCTTGCCGAGCGCGACTGCAACATTCTCGACGCGCAGCAATTCCGCGGTGAAACGGGCGAGGGCGAAGCGGGCCGCTTTTTCATGCGGATCGCCTTCGATCCCGCCGCTCTGACCTCGGACCAATTGCGCTCCGACTTCGCGCCGTTTGCCGAGAGCTTTGCGATGCGCTGGACCATCGCCGCGCAGGATCGCCCGCGCCGCACGATTATCATGGTCAGCAAGTTCGACCACTGTCTGGTCGACCTGCTCTATCGCTGGCGCACGGGCGAGCTCAATATCGAGCCCGTCGCGATCGTCTCCAACCACCCGCGCGAGGCGGCGCTGGATCGCGGCGGCATCGATATCGGCGACGTTCCGTTCCACCACATCCCCGTCACCGCCGATACCAAGCCCGAAGCCGAAGCCGCATTGCGGGATCTGGCCGAAGAACTGCAGGCGGAGCTGGTCGTGCTGGCGCGCTACATGCAGATCTTCTCGGATGAGCAATCGGCGCATTTCGCCGGGCGCTGCATCAACATCCACCACTCGTTTCTGCCAGGTTTCAAGGGCGCACGACCCTACAAGCAAGCGCATGATCGGGGCGTGAAGATCATCGGCGCAACCGCGCATTTCGTCACCGCCGACCTCGACGAAGGGCCGATCATCCATCAGGACGTCGAGCGTATCAGTCATGCCGACAGCCCCGCCGACCTGGTGCGCAAGGGCCGCGATATCGAGCGTCGCGTCCTTGCCGAAGCGGTGCGGATGTTCGCTCAGGACCGAGTGTTGATGAACGGCAACCGGACGGTCGTGTTCAGGGGCTAGGGCGCGATCAACTGAGCCAGCCCGCGTCGCGAAGCCCCTTCACCCGGTCGCGGCTCACCGGAACCTCAAGCCCGTTGGCAAGCGTCAGCTTCACGTCGCGCCCCTCGCGCCGATTGCCTGTCACGGCAGAGCGCGCCACCCACCAGCTGCGATGGACCCGCGCACCGGCTTCCTCGGGCATCAGCTCGGCCGCATCGGCGAGCGTCATCAGCACCATCTCGCTACGTTCAGCGGCATGGGCGCGCACGTAATGATCTTCGACAGAGAGCGCGAGCAGCGCCGGAAAGCCGGTCGGCAGCCGCTCGTGCAGAGGCGTGTCGGTCGCACCCATGTCTTCGCCATCCGGGCCTACCGGTGATCCCTGCGCTTCCGCTTCACGCGGGCTTCTTGAGCGGATCACATAGAACAGAGCGAAGAACCCCAATCCGACGATGATGGTAGTGGGCCAGACGCGTGCGAAAGCCTCACCGAAGGCCAAGGCGCTTCCGCCGCGCCACCACAACAGCGCCCATGCGATTACAGCCGCGCCGAGCGGTATCGCCAGGGCATAGCCCCACAGGCGCTCAAGCCCGAAAAGCTTGGCAGAGGCCGCTCCGATCTCTGCGAGCAGACGCATGATCACCCACGCCGCCAGAAACCCTCCGATCCAGTAGGCGAGCCTCGCGCCCAGCGCCAAGTCGCTAACATCGAAGGGATTGAAGACCGCAACCAGCGCGCCGATTACGGCGATGACACCGGCTTCGCCCATGGCCAGTTCGGATCGGGAAAGTTGCACGAAATCAGCCTTGTGAACGGTCCAAGCGCGGACCGGTCACGCACAGCGCGGACATCTCGCGAATGGCACGGACGATGCGCGAAGTCGCGCTTGGCGAGGGCGTCAGAACGCCGAAATCTTGGGTGACAGAAACCATTTCACTCAATCTAGCGCGAGCCAACAGCATGAAACAAGCCACCATCCTCACCCGAAAAAATGCGCTGAGCGTCGCGATCATGGCGCTCATTACCGCCCTCATCACATTCGTGTTGATGGCATTGAGCGCGCTGACGGGCGGATATTCCTCGCCAGAGGCAATGGAGAGATCAGGCAGTATCACGGTGCCGATTGCCATTCACCTCTCGACCGTGATCCCGGCGGTGCTGCTTGGGCCGATCGTTCTACTGCGAAGGAAGGGAGATGCCACGCACCGCCTGCTCGGGCGGATATGGGCGGGGCTGATGCTGACGACGGCAATCGCCTCCGCCTTCATCCGCGCGCCGGGGGGCGGGATCCTTGGCACGGGTTACAGTCCGATCCACATCTTTACGTTCTGGACGCTGATCTGCATCCCGCTTGCGGTCTGGCAGGTTCGGAAAGGCAAAGTCGAAGTGCACCGCCAGATGATGGGCGGGCTCTATGTCGGGCTGCTCGTTGCCGGCGCGTTCAGCTTTATCCCGGGTCGGATCATGGGCAATCTGGTGTTCGGCTGATCAGCGTCTCGCCACCTGATCCGGTTGCTCGGGATCGCTCAGGCCGTCGATCGCCTTGTCCTCGTTCGCACGGTGGATGACATAGGCGCGGATTGCTTCGATCTCGTCGCGTGAGAGCGAGTCTGCAAAGCTCACCATGCCGTTTTCGCGCAGGATGCCTTCGTGCACCACTGCGGCCCATGCGCCCTCGTTTCCGAGCGTGCCGGTGCGGCGCAGGTCGGGAAGGACGGTTGATCCGACCGCGCCCGGCCCGTGGCAGACCGCGCAATAGCGGGCGTACCTCTCGCCGCCTTGAGCAATCACATCGTCAGAGGCCCGGCTGGGCGGCGGGTCGAGTGGGAGCTCGGCAAGTTCGCGTTCGGCAGGCAACTCGCTGGTCGCGCCCAGCTTGAAGACGAGTAGGCGCGAGACATTGCGCACAGGGCCCTGGCTGTTGACCAGCTCGCCATCGGCGGTGATCGCATAGGCGCCGCCCCAACCTGCGAGGACGGCGACATATTGCTCGCCATCGACGGTGTAGGTGATCGGAGGTGCGACGATGCCGGTTTGGGCGGCGAAGCTCCACAGCTTTTCGCCATCGGCGGCGTTGTAGGCGGCGAACTCGCTGCCCGAATTGCCCTGGAAGATGAGGCCGCCGCCGGTGGCAAGGATGCCGCCGTTCCAGGGGCCGGGAAACTCGACCGTCCAGCGCGCTTCGCCTGCGACCGGATCCCACGCGGTGAGCTTGCCCTTGACCGTGCCATAGACTTCGCGGCGGAAGCCCATATCGGCGGGCAGATCGCCCGCGCCAAGGTTGAAGCCGACATTGAAGCCGCGCGCGGTATCGGGTCGCCAGTTCTCTTCGGGATCGTAGAGCATGCCTGCTTCGAAGGCTGGGATGTAAACGAGGCCCTCGCCCGGGTGGTAGGCCATCGGATGCCAGTTATGGCCGCCAAGCGGTCCGGGGAGCACCAGTGCGGGCTCGCCGGTGACGTCGATGCGGGTTTCCGGGTTCTCGATCGGGCGTCCATCGGCGTCGATGCCGGTCGCCCAGTTGAGCGGAATGTAGGGCGTGCCCGAGATGAACTCGCCGGTCGCCCGGTCGAGCACGTAGAAAAAGCCGTTCTTGGGAGCCTGCATCAGAACCGCACGCTCTTCGCCACCGATCTCCATGTCGGCGAGGATGATGTGCTGCGTGGCGGTGTAGTCCCAGGTTTCGCCCGGAGTGGTCTGGTAGTGCCAGACATACTCGCCCGTATCGGGCCGCACGGCGACGATGCTGGAGAGGTAGAGGTTGTCACCTTCGCCTGTCCCGTCCTCACCCGGAGAGCGATAGGCGCGGTTCCATGGTGCCCCGTTGCCGACGCCGAAATAGAGCAGGTCGAGCTCGGGATCGTAGGCCATCGAATCCCAGACCGTGCCGCCCCCGCCAATGCTGTCGGATGAGCGCAGGACTTCGGTGCTCCACGTCTCTGCGGCGTCTTGGAGGTATTGCGGGCTCTCCCCGCCTTCATTCCCGTCGGGCACGGTGTAGAAGCGCCACAGCTCGCTGCCGTCCTCGACGCTGTAGGCCGCGATATAGCCTCGCACGCCGAACTCGGCGCCGCCATTGCCGATGATGACCTTGCCGTCGATCACGCGCGGTGCGCCGGTGACGGTGTAGGGAGCGTCGGGGTCGGTGGTCTGCACTTCCCATTCGACCGCGCCGCTGTCGCGGTCGAGCTTGACCAGCCGCCCGTCGAGCGTGCCGAGAAACAGGCTCTCGCCCCACGCCGCGAGTCCGCGATTGACGACGTCGCAGCACGCCTTGACCGCGGTTTCGCCGGGCACTTCGGGGTCGTAATCCCACAGTTCCTCACCGGTCGCAGCGTCGAAGGCGCGCACTTTCGACCATGCGGTTGTGAGGTAGAGCTTGCCGTCCATCACCAGCGGCGTCGCTTCCTGACCTCGGGCTGTGTCCATGTCGGCCGACCAGGCAAGGCCCAACTCGCTGACATTCTCCGTATTCACCTGGTCGAGCGGGCTGAAGCGTTGCTCGTCATAGGTCCGGCCATGCGTGATCCAATTGGCATGATCGGCGTCCGCCCCGACCAGCATCTCGGCGGTGACGCCCTCGGCGCTCGCAGCTGCCATACCGTCGCATGCCGCAAGTCCGCCCAAGGATGCCAGCACACCAAAGGCCATGGCAGGCGCCGTCCAGACAGATCTGTCCCAACCCGGTTTTCTCATTTGTCCCTCTCCTTGGGCGCGTGTTCTGCCGCCAAGCGCCGCCTTTGTCCATCATGAGCGATGAGAGTGGACAGCGCCGTCCTGCGCGCTAGGCTGCCTGCCGGATCGGCAAGAAGGGGTCTGGCACCATCATGGTTTACTGGTTTCTCGTAGCGGCAGTGCTGCTCGTCATCGTCTTCCTCGTCATGGGCGTGCAGATCGTCCGGCAGGGCTATGTCTACACGCTCGAGCGGCTGGGCAAGTTTCACAAGGCCGCAGATCCGGGCTTCCACCTCCTGATCCCCTTCTTCGACCGCGTCGGGCAGAAGGTAAACATGATGGAGCAGGTGCTCGACATTCCGGGTCAGGAAATCATCACCAAGGACAACGCCATGGTCGGCGTCGATGCGGTGGTGTTCTTCCAGGTGCTCGATGCGGGCAAGGCCGCTTACGAGGTCTCCAACCTCTACAACGCGATCATGGCGCTGACGACGACGAACCTGCGCACCGTGATGGGTTCGATGGACTTGGATGAGACCTTGTCAAAGCGCGACGAGATCAATGCGCGCCTACTCGCCGTGGTCGACCATGCGACCTCGCCATGGGGGGTCAAGATCACCCGCGTCGAAATCAAGGACATCCGCCCGCCGGTCGACATTTCCGAAGCGATGGCGCGCCAGATGAAGGCCGAACGCCTCAAGCGCGCCGAAATCCTCGAAGCCGAAGGCGACCGCGCCTCGGAAATTCTGCGCGCAGAAGGCTCCAAGCAATCTGCGATCCTCGAAGCCGAAGGTCGCCGCGAAGCCGCCTTCCGCGATGCAGAAGCGCGCGAACGCGAGGCCGAGGCCGAAGCCAAGGCAACCGAGATGGTGTCCGAGGCGATTGCCGATAGCGGCGCGACCGCGATCAATTACTTCGTCGCGCAGGAATACACCAAGGCGGTCGCCAAGTTCGCGACCTCGCCCAATGCCAAGACGATCCTGTTCCCGGTCGAGGCGACGCAACTGATCGGCACGCTCGGTGGTATCGGCGAGCTGGCGAAAGAGGCTCTGGGCGATGGTGGCGGTGACGGCAATGGCACAGGCGGAAGCGGCAAGCCGCGTCCCAGCGCGCCGCCGGTCATGCGGCCCAGCGGGCCGACCACGGGAGGCCAATAATGGAATTCCTCGAGACGGTTGAAGACCCCTATCTCTGGCTTGCGCTCGGCCTGCTGCTGGCGGCGGCGGAAATCCTTGTGCCGGGCATGTTCCTGATCTGGCTTGCTGGCGCGGCGCTGCTGACCGGACTGCTTGCATGGGTGCTGCCGATCGGATTGCCGATACAGGTGGTGATCTTCGCGGTGCTCGCGATCTTGATGGTGTTCGCCGGACGCCGCTATATCAGCCGCAATCCGATCAGTGAGGTCGATCCCATGATGAACCGGCGTGGGGTCCGCATGGTCGGGGAGACCGCAGTGGTGGTGCTCGAGATTTCGGGCGGCACAGGCCGGGTGAAACACGGCGACAGCGAATGGCTCGCCAAGGCGGCAACGTCTGAAGAAGAAATCGCCGTCGGCGCCAAGGTTCGCATCACCGGCAGCGACGGGGCGGTGCTGGTGGTCGAGGCGGTCTAGGCCAGAAGGAGACGCGCCGATGTGCGATGAGGCGAAGCTGAAGCAGTGGGCGCTGGATCGGCGCCAGTTCGGTGCGCTGGCGGGCGCTGCGGCTCTAGCCGGCTGCGGCAGCGGCAAACTAGCCGCGACCGAAGACAGCAGCGTGGGTTCATCGCTCGAATTGGTCGAAACATCGGTCAGCTTCCCGACCGAAGATGGCGAGATGGACGCCTTGTTCGTGCATCCCGCAGAAGGCTCGCATCCTGGTGTCATCCACTGGCCTGACATCGCCGGTGTGCGCGAAAGCCATCGCAACATGGCGAGGCGCGTAGCTGCGGCGGGCTATTCGGTCCTCTTGGTCAATCCCTATTACCGTGATGTCGCGGGCGAACAGTTCGCTGATTTCGGCGCTTTCATCGAGGCCGAAGGCTTTTCGGCAGTTCGGCCCTGGCGCGACCAGCTCTCCTCTTTCGCGGTGAAGCGCGATGCGACGGCGATCGTGGCGTGGCTCGACGAACAGCCCGAGATCGACGCCTCGCGCGGGATCGGAGCGCAGGGGTTTTGCATGGGAGGACCCTTCACCGTCTATTCCGCCCACGCCGTGCCGGGCCGGGTCAAGGCAGCCGCGAGCTTCCACGGCGGCGGTCTGGTGCGCGAGGATGACGAAAGCCCGCACAAGCTGCTGGCTGAAACCGAGGCTGGCTATCTCTTCGCCATCGCCCGAGACGATGACGCAGAGGCTCCCGGCGACAAGACCGCGCTAGCCGAGGCAGCCGACGCGGCAGGACGCCCGGCCAAAATCGATGTCTATGCGGGCGACCACGGCTGGACCGTTCCCGACAGCCCCGCCTACGCAGAACCGGCTGCCCAACAGGCGTTCTCGGACTTGATGCAACTGTACGAAGCGAATTTTTAGCCGCCTCGTTTTCCTACTTGTGAGTGGCCGGTTATTTATGGGGGATGGTCAAGACCAACCCCCTCTTTTGCTTTGGAGAACAGCCGCGCATAGGGCCCGGGGGTTTAGCCCCCTGGACCGTGTTCCAAGTGTTCCATCCTGTAGGTTTTGGCCTCAGCCAGAAGGGCCGATCAGACCTTCGCGCCCGCGCCTGTCTCGGGAGCCGGCACACCGCGCAGCTCGCGCTCCTTGTTGCGCTCGTTCGAGAGGCCGAAACGGCCGAACTTGCGATAGCGCGTCATCCACTTGTCGAGGAACTGCCCCAGCGGACGCGGCGTGATGCCAAGCTCGTCGAACCCGCGTGCACCTTCGGCAACGGTGCTGCCCTGCTTCAGCAGCTTGTACTGGTCCATGCTCATCGGCGTGAACGGGATGCGCGCAAACAGCTTCGATGTGCTGTCCGACACCGGCCAGAAGCGCCGATCGCGCCCCTGCGCTTCGGCGATGCGCTGGTTGAGCTCAAGCATGGTGATGCGCTCGGGCCCGCCAAGCTCGTAGGTCTTGCCGCCATGGGTCGCAGGATCTTCAAGCGCCACAGCCACCGCTTCAGCAACATCGTCGACATAGACGATCTGCATTTGCGCCTCGCCGCCGAAGACGGGAAGCACGAAGAGGTGCTCCATCATGCCGGCGAACATGTTGATGAAGTTGTCATCCTTGCCGAACACGACCGATGGCCTGAGGATCGTCGCCTTCGGGAAGGCAGCAAGCACGCGCTGCTCGCCCTGGCCCTTGGTCCGGGCATAGGCGATGTCGCTCTCCGGATCCGCGCCGAGCCCGCTCATCTGGAGGAAGCCCTTGGCGCCGTTGTCGTGGGCGATGCGCGCCATCATGCCCGGCGCATCGACCATCAGCGCATCGAGATCGCCCGTAAAGTCGCTGACGAGGTTCACGACATAGTCGGCGCCATCGAGCGCCGCGGCGACACGCGCCTCGTCAGTGATGTCGACCTTAGCGAACTGGAGCTGGCCGAGATTGGCGAGCGGCTTCAATGGCCACGCCTTCTCTGGGTTACGCTGAGCGATCCGCACCCTAGCCCCCCGCGCAAGCAGCGCTTGCACGACGTAATTGCCGATGAAACCGCCCCCGCCAAAGACGATGACAAGCTGCTCGGAAAGCGGGGAAGGGGTGGGCATGATAATCGAATCCGTGTCGATGAAGAAGGGTCTGCGCGCGCAATGCTCCAAGACGCGCGGACCTGCAAGGGTCGCAATCGTATCGCGACGTCCGAATGTGCGTTGACAGGCAACCAATCCGAACGCTATTGGCCCGCGCCTACCCGGCGGCTCCAACGATTTGGCCCGCCGAACGAGTGCCCAGATGGCGGAATTGGTAGACGCGCCGTCTTCAGGTGGCGGTGGGGGCAACCCCGTGGAGGTTCGAGTCCTCTTCTGGGCACCATTTGTTCTTCCCTTGTTCTCTCAGATAATCTATAAAAACCGCAGAAATCCAAGGGGTTTGGCCCTTGGATCGTTCCGGATCGTCCCACCTGTTCTCGGCCGTTCCAGACATTTTTGCGGGCCTTTTGTGGGCCTTTTGCAAAAGGCCCAAATGAAAAGGCCCACACATGCCTCTGACGGATACCAGACTCCGAGCCCTCAAACCGAAAGCAAAGCCGTACAAGGTCGCTGACGAGCGTGGCCTATATATCGAGGTCACACCCGCTGGTGGCAAACATTGGCGGTTTCGATATCGAATTGGAAAAGCGCAAAAGAAGGTGTCGCTCGGCAGCTACCCTGTGGTTAGCCTCAAGGATGCGCGAGAAGCAGCCATCGAAGCGAGGCAGACCATAGCTTCTGGCGGCGACCCAGCGGTGGAGAAGCGCAAACAGAAGATTAGGGATGAGTTTCTTTCGGCGAGTACTTTCGAGGCGGTCGCCCGCGAGTACATCGAGCAGATCATGGTTCAGAATGGCCGCGCTGAAGCGACTATCGTCAAGGCGAACTACTTTCTTGATAAGCTGGCACCAGCGATCGGAAATCGGCCGATCCACGAGATCGAACCTTTCGAGGTGCTCGCGCCTCTGAAGCGTCTTGAAGCTACTGGGAAACACGAGACTGCAAAAAAATGTCGATCGTTTGCAGGACGGGTATTTCGGTATGGGGTGGCGACAACTCGGTGCAAATCTGATCCAACTTCGCTGTTGAAGGGAGCGCTCATTACGCCAAAGCCGACGCACTACGCCGCCATTCTTGATCCAGAGAAGCTAGGCGGGCTGTTGAGAGCTATCGACGACTTTGAAGGTTACACTCTCACAAAGTTTGCGTTGAAGATTGCCCCACATGTTTTTGTGCGTCCTGGTGAACTGAGGCATGCTGATTGGGCGGAGTTTGACCTTGATGAAGGCGTCTGGCGGATCCCAGCAGGCAAGATGAAAGCGCGGCGCGCGCACGCGGTTCCGCTCTCAAAGCAGGTCATCAGCCTCTTCGAAGAGCTCGGCACCATGATGGGTAAATCAGGTTATGTGTTTCCATCAGCCCGGTCCGGTCTACGTCCCATGAGTGAAAACGCTTTGAACGCAGCCTTTAGGAGGATGGGGTTTAGCAAGGAGGAGGTCACCGCGCATGGGTTGAGGGCGACTGCATCTACCCTGCTCAATGAAAGCGGAAAATGGAGCTCAGACGCGATTGAGCGCGCGCTCGCGCATGGAGACAGTAATGCGATCCGTGGTGTTTATCATCGAGGTAAGCACTGGTCTGAGCGCGTAAAGATGTCGCAGTGGTGGAGTGACTATCTTGATAGCCTCAAGTTGGGCGGTGACTTGGTATTGCTGAAAGCGAGCTAACTCTTGAGCTTCTTCAAGATCGCGCTCATTGTTTGGCGTATGCCATCCATCGCCGGATGACGTTTCTCACATATCCTGGGGTTTCTCGATTTTTCGGAATGCCTCCTGCTCGCGATACGGCACCTGGGCCAGCATTGTAGGCTGCCAATGCGAGATGGATCGCACCGAACTGATCGAGCATCTGCCGCAAATATCTTGCGCCGCCATCGATGTTTTGAGCGGGGTCATGCCGATTGGTAACCCCGAGCTCCCGTGCTGTTGCTGGCATGAGCTGGGCTAATCCAGCTGCCCCTGCTGGGCTGATTGCCATCGGATTGAACCGTGATTCTTGCCAGACCAACGCTTGGAGGAGCTTTGGCGGCAAGCGGTGACGAGCTTCCGCTTGACGGATCAGAGGCTCGTAGAGCGCCTCTTTGAAGCTTCGTTCAATCTGCGAATTCTGACTTCTAGGATCGTGTTGAACGTCCGCTCGTCGGTCTGACGCGCTTTCAACCGACCCCATATCGTGATCGAAAATCTGGAATTCTTGCGCGATTGCGCAGCTTGGGACTGCCAGTCCTAGCGTACCTATCCCGATCGCTATTTTCGAACTTTTCACTGCGCAATCTCTCAATCTTGATAATTCTGGCGTGAGAACATATTATGAACATACGGGTGTAGGAAACCAAATGATTGGTTGCACCAACAAGAGGAGAGGGAAGCGACAGAAGGGGCAATTGAGCAACTAAGGAGCTCGCATGTCCTTTTCGAATTCCAATCAGTCTCGCGCGTCGTTTGAGGAAACAGCACGAAAGATCTGCGAATGCCGCGGCGGGAAGTGGTCTGGCACCAAGGGCATGGCCCGTTGTCCAGCGCACGATGACCGCACGCCTTCGCTCGGTGTCACGCTTGGCCGAAAGGCGATCCTCCTACATTGTTTCGCAGGGTGTGATCAGGCGAGCGTGCTCGCTGCCCTCGCCCGTGAAGGGATCGAGACCTCAGCTCTATTCTCAGGCTCTTCTGACGAATTTCCGTTCCAGCCGAGTTATTCCAGCAAGCCATCAGCTGCAGCACTCCGCATCTGGCGCGATGCCCGACCGCTGCAGCGAAGTCCTGCCAAGGCATATCTCGAAGAGCGCGGCATCCTCGCAACGTCCCATGCGCTGAGGTTTCATCCGCGCACACCGCTTGGACCGAAAGGTCGCGCGCACTTTCTGCCGGCGATGATCGCTTCGGTCAGCCTCGACGGGGGCCCGATTGCCGTTCACCGGACTTTCCTGTCGCATTCCGGCAATACGCAGGCATCGTTTGCCAAGCCGAAACGTGCGCTGGGGTCGCTCGGTGAGGCGGCAGTCCGTCTGCTCGCACCTGCCGAGGGAAGGCTTGGTCTCGCCGAAGGCATTGAAAGCGCGATGTCGGCCTATGCGCTTACCAGGATCCCAACATGGGCAACGCTGGGCAATGAACGCTTCGGCCTGGTTGCCATCCCCGAGAGCGTGAGCGAGCTACATCTCTTCGTCGATCACGACGCCGGTGGCGAGCTCGCAGCCAAGCGAGGTCGCGCCGCCTATCTGCGTGAGGAGCGGCACATCCAAGTCAGATGGCCCAAATCGCGCGGGACCGACTGGAACGACGAGCTCCAGTCATGGCTGCGCCGAAAGGCGTCTCGATAAGAGGAGAGAGAGCTTTTCGAATTCCTGACCCGGCAGAGGGCGCATTTCCCGATGCCTCAATCAGGAGGACGATAAAGCCATGTTCCAGTCAGATTTTTTCCCCGAGCGAGAAATATCACGCACGGTTCCGCTCGCTTACGCAATCGGTGAGCAAATTGCCCGGCGGATCGAGAATGGATGCCATCTCACCCGACCTGACATTGTCGAGTTCTTCGCCGCTCAAACGGGAGTGCAGGACTGGGGCAGTGCGTGGACCATCGACGACTATAACAATGCGGTCGAAATTGGGGCCTTGCTCTGGCTTCGCGAATTCTCGCGGATCGACCTCGATACCGGTTTCCACGAGGCCGCAGCACGGTTTGATTGGCTCGAGGCAGCCTTGCCGCCTCGCCACGTGCGCAGCGAGACCCAGGTCGAACTTCAGCAGTTCTCGACGCCGCCGATCCTTGCCTGGCTCATGGCCAAGGCCGCGTCGATTGGCACGCGCGATCACATTCTCGAACCGTCAGCCGGGAATGGCGCGCTCGCGCTTTGGGGCGACGTTCGAGATTGCTCGCTGACGCTGAACGAGATCGATCGCGCGCGCCGCGATGCGCTGGCGCATATCTTCCCTCGAGCCAGACTATCCGGTCATGATGGCGAGTTGATCGCCGAACTCGCCAATGGCCCCAGTTCCAACGTCACCCCCAGCGTCATCCTGATGAACCCTCCCTTCGCCCGAAGCCGCGAGCGGGGCGTCGATGGCCGCACGGCGATGCGCCACTTGCGCAGTGCGCTTCGGGTGTGCGCTTCAGGAGGTCGCCTCGTCGCCATTATCGCGGACGGCTTTGATGCCGTGGCTTTTGTCGAAGACCAGGAACAGGCTTCGCTGCTGCTCAACGTCCGGTTGTCGGGCGCATTCTCTCGGAGCGGAACCGGGATCTCGGTCAGAATGGTCGTCATCGACAAGGAGGCTCTTCAGAACGCCTCCACCATCACGGGGGAGTTCGCCGACCTCACCGAACTGAATTCCTGCTTGGCGAATTTGCCCGATCGCGCGCCGAGGCAACCGAACATCCATCGCCTTCCGGTACGCTCGATTGCGACATCGGTGAGCGGTGCCGCCGCGCGCAAGCCGGTCGCTCCTTTCGAGACCAGGGCCGCCGAAAAGAGCGCGGCAGTCGCGCTTGACTATCAAGCCCTGGACGAGCCCGCGCCCGTTCCCGAGCAGGCAGGTATCTACCTGCCTTACCGGCCGAGCCGCGTCATCATGGACGATGCACCCCTTCACCCGACGCCATTGGTGGAGTCGGTGGCAATGGGTTCGGTCGCAGCACCGGTGCCCAAGGCGCGCCCCTTGCTTCCCGCGAACTGGCAGGAGGGCAAACTGCTTTCGGTCGCACAGTGCGAAACACTGGTCTACGCTTGCGAGGCATTCGCGCGCGACCTTCCCGGGCAGTTTCGGCCGAGCCAACGGGGAACGACCGTCGAACTCGCGGAGGACGGTTGCTCCTATCGCCAGGCCTTTTTCCTCGGTGACGGCACGGGCGCTGGCAAGGGTCGCCAGATCGCGGGTGTCATGATGGACCGCTGGCTCTCGGGTGAACGCCGTCACATCTGGATAACCAAGAACGAGGCCCTGCTCGAAGATGCGCGCCGCGACTGGGAAGCGCTTGGCGGGCTCCCGCTCGATATCCAGTCGCTCTCCCGATGGAAGCTCGGAAGTCCGGTGACCATGGCCGAGGGTATCCTGTTCGTAACCTATTCAACGCTTCGCTCGGGACGCGCCGAGGATACAAGGCTCGATCAGATCCTCGACTGGGCCGCCGAGCAATTCGAAGGCGTGATTGCCTTCGACGAAGCGCACGCCATGGCCAATGCGCTCGGCTCTTCCTCGACCCGCGGCAATGTCAAAGGATCGGAGCAAGGGATGGCAGGTCTCAGGCTTCAGAACCATCTGCCGCGAGCACGTGTTCTGTACGCTTCCGCTACCGGCGCGTCTGACATTGCCAACCTCGGCTACACAGCCCGGCTTGGACTGTGGGGGCCAGAAACCGCGTTTCCAACGCATGAGGCGTTCATGACCGAGATCCGCGCCGGCGGCGTCGCGGCGATGGAGCTCGTCGCCCGCGATCTCAAGGCACAGGGGCTCTACCTTGCCCGCGCATTGTCCTTTGCCGGGGTCGAATACGAGATCCTCGAACATCAGCTCACAGAAGCGCAGGTGCGGATCTACGATGCCTACGCCGATGCCTGGTCGATCATCCACCGCAATCTCGACCAAGCGCTCGAAGCCACAAGAGTGGTCGACGAGGACAGCGGTGATACGCTCAATCGCAACGCCAAGGCTGCGGCGCTCTCGATGTTCGAAGGCACCAAGCAGCGCTTCTTCGCGCAGCTCTTGCTCTCGATGAAACTGCCGAGCCTGATCCCCGCCATGGAAGCTTCGCTTGGCGAGGACAATTCGGTTGTCGTGCAGCTGGTCTCGACCGCCGAGGCCATGCTCGACCGGCGCCTGGCCGATCTTTCGGACGAGGAGCGAGAAGCACTCGATATCGATCTCTCCCCGCGCGAAAACGTCTAATGCTGAGCTCAGCATTAGACATATTCTTTGCAGTCGCAGTTTATGTCGAGCGTCGCAGCCGGAGGCGCGGGATTGCGTCGGTTCGTCATGATTTTACTCCAGATAATTACC
>Ga0189284_100321_pt1 | contig 35065 bp, 38 predicted proteins | sample N32C7minimetaG_FD_130314 | JGI IMG/M metagenome (GOLD analysis project Ga0189284, IMG submission 130314) | Marine microbial communities from the Costa Rica Dome - N32 C7 mini metaG | ecosystem: Environmental > Aquatic > Marine > Oceanic > Photic zone | place: Costa Rica: the Eastern Pacific...
CACGGCGGCCAACTACTTCGACCGTGTCGCCAAGGCCCGCACGCTCGAAGCGCTCGATGCTGCTGGGGGTCCCGAGCTGGTCAGTCGGTACGCTGCTTCGAAGAAGGCTGAGCTTGCGAGCGCAGCCGAGCGCATTTTCTCGGGCAACTTCATCGGCGAGGCCGAGATCAAGGAGCGGGCTCAGGCCTGGGTGCCTGCGATAATGCGGTTCGCCGGTGCTGAGGAAGTCGAACCGGTTGCGGCAGATGCCGATGAGCTGGCTAGCGACGGAGCGACTGACGAGATTGCCGAGCAGGCTGCCTGATCCCTCCTGACAGGTCCAGTTCACTCGGCGGGCGGTCCGTCCTTCTCGGGACGGACCGCCTTATCTGCTTTGATACACTTCAGCCAAGTCACGATCTTGCGAATTGAAGGAGAGGCTCGAGATCGTGCTGGTCAGCCGCGCGAAGGGCCTCGATATACTGCCCCCGCGTTGCTCCGGCTTCGATCAGGCTGGTCCTTCCCCAGGAAAAGTAGGGCTGCCCCAGATGCTTTGCGAGGAGATCGGCAGCGAGCCTGGAAAACCTGCCATTGCCATTAGGGAAGGGGTGGATCTGCGTAAGCCGGTGATGAAATCTCAGTGCGGTCTCGTCGGCGGGATATGTGTCGTGCTCGATCCAGTATTGCACATCATCCAGCATCTCTCGCAAATCAAGCGGGATCCGAAAGCTGTCGGAGCCGATCCGTCGGTTGGTCTCCTTCGAGTAGTCGCCCGCCCAAGCCCATACTTTCCCGAACATGCGTCGATGCAGTTCGCGCAATGTCTCTTCATCGAGCATGTTGCGCGATCGCCTGGTCGCCCAGCTTTCGCCATCTGTGATGTTTATCTGCTCGGCCTCGTTCAGTTCGTGTCGCAGCGTGATGTAAGTGGGGATCAACCCCAGCCGCTCTTCAGCGGACAGAGGCGTGTTGCCGTCCTCTTCCGAGAACAGGTCACCGCTCACACAATGTTATCCCACAGGCGCGCCGCAGGGCCTCGCAGCAGGTCGTCGACCAGCCGGTCTCTTTCCTGCTCTTGAGTTCCGGCATCAAGGCCCTGGTCCTCAAGTGACATGCTATGGCTGGCACGGGACAGGCGCTGTGCGGCGAGTGCGCGCGCACGCTTACGTACTTGTTCCTCGATCGGAGCATTGGGCACGAGTGCATAGACAAGCGTGCAGTCGAGCGCCTCTGCTGCCTGCCTGAGGGTCGCGAGAGTAAGCGAGTCGCGTGCCTCGCCCTTTTCCATCTCAACGATAACCGATTGCGACTTGCCCATCCGCGCTGCGAGTTGGCGGGTCGTCATGCCGTATGCATCTCTCAGAGCACGGATCCAGCCGCGCGGCGGACGCGCGAGTTCCGGCCGCTCCCGGAGTGAAGCGAGACGATTTTCGAGGTGCTTGCGCGCGAGGGCCTTGGCATCCATGATTGTATCCTGACGATCATTCGTTCCTATTATGATTGAATATAGACTATCAAAAGTCAAATTATAGATCGTATCCAGACTATCAGATGCACCGTGTCTGGTCGTATATTCCCGATCGATATCGAGTCGTGCCTCTTGCACTGCGCAAGGCTTCTCGAAAGCGACACAAAGATATGGCGAGCGACTTCATGCGGGAATAAGAGGGGAGTGGGCTCTGGTTTCCCTGAGCCGGGACATGAGCGTCCCGGTGATCAGGAGACCTCCCATGAGCCACCGCCCCACAAGCTATCGTCGTCGCGCCACGTCAAATTCGCCAGCCGAGCGCATCACTGCTGCCATCATCGAGAAGCTCGAACGGGGCACTAAGCCCTGGGTCAAGCCGTGGAGAGGATTGCCGGTTTCACGACCCTTGCGATCTTGCGGCACGCCCTATCGCGGCATGAATACGTTCTGGCTGTGGATGGTCGCCGACGCATGCGGTTACGCTTCGCCCTACTGGATGACCTATCGTCAGTGTCGCGAGCTAGGTGGCCAGGTTCGCAAGGGCGAGAAATCGACCATCGCGATATTCTACAAAAGCTACACCAAGGAGGTCGAAAACGCCGAAGGCGAAGCGGCCACCGAGAACCGGCGCATGCTCAAGGCCTACGCTGTGTTCAATGCTGACCAGTGCGATGGCCTTCCCGAGCTTTATCACCCCAAGCCCATGGTCGCGCCGGTTGAACCTGCCGGGCGGCAGACGAAACTTGACCAGTTCTTCGGTGCCATTGGTGCAAATCTGCGGCACCATGGATGCCAAGCGTATTACGAGCCGGTCCTCGACCGGGTCACGATGCCGCCAGCCGAACTGTTCGAGGCCTACGACCACTACTATGCGACGCTGGCGCACGAGCTGTCGCACTGGACTGGTCATTCTTCGCGGCTCGACCGCGATCTCAGGAATCGCTTCGGCACCGATGCCTATGCCGCGGAGGAACTGATTGCCGAGCTGTCCTCGGCAATCCTCGGTGCCGAGCTCGGTCTTCCGGTCAGCCACCTCGACCATCACGCGAGTTACATCGCGTCATGGCTCAAAATCCTCAAATCCGACGAGCGGGCCATACTGACAGCTGCCGCCAAGGCCGAGGAGGCCGCCCGTCTGCTCCTTCGGTTGGGAGGGCACGAGATGTCGGATAGCCATCGAGAGGCCGGTCTCGCTGATGCGGCTTGAGGGGCGAGGCAATGGGACGTTCCGTCAGCTATCCGGCCGGTGCGATCGTAGCCTTTCGCCTGCTCGATGAAGGCGAAGACGGCGATCTGGACTGGGCCTATGAGTGCCTCGTCGATGAGGTCATTGAAACCGCAGCAACCGCGTTCCCCTCACTCGAGCCATCCCAAGGTTGGCGCGGCCGCGAAGATCGCATTCTCCTTCTCAATGCCTACGCCGATCTTGGCCTCTCGACCTGGTGCGGCCTTGCGGCGATCTGGCTCGCCGAGCGCGACGACGACAGGTTCTGGGAAGCGGATTTTCGTCAGCCGCGCGCGGCCCGTGCCAGACACTGGCTTGGCCAGGTCGCGCCGCGCTTTGAAAAGCTGTTCGGTGAGTTGACGATGATCGGGCGGTTCTCGAACGGCGAGGCGATCTACGAGCGGGCATAGTCTTGCATTTGATAGGAATATGCGTATATCTTGCAAATGAAAGGATCGCTCATGGCGACACATCCACTCGAGCAGCAACCGGACGACGGCAAGCTCCTCACCTCCGCAGTCGCGAGGATCGCCGAGTTCTGGGGTCTTACCAACCCGCGGCTCGGGGCAATCCTTGGCGTGTCGGAATCGACCGCCTCGCGGCTGCGCTCGGGCAAGGCAGAACTCGACCCGGCAAGCAAGTCGTTCGAAGCGGCGCAGTTCCTCTTGCGGTTGTTCCGCTCGCTCGACGCCCTACTCGGGAGCGACGACATGTCGGCCCGGGCCTGGCTTTCGACCATCAATCTCGATCTCGAAGCGCGGCCTCTCGATCTCGTCGAGAGCTTCAAGGGCCTCATGACCGTATGCGACTATGTGGACGCCCACCGCGGTCGCATCTGAGTTTCGGCGCTATCGGCAAACCGTGTGGCGCGTGGTTGAGGCGCAGCACCGTATCTCGACCAACCGGCTGACCGCCGATCTTGCCGAGCAGAAGCGGCTCGAGGAACTGGCAGATGCTGCGAAGCCCGACCTTCCGAAATCGGCGCGCGGGCTTCACTACCTGCTCGCCTCACCTTTCCGCTACGGGCACACTGTCGCCAGCCGCTTCCGCCGTGCCGGCGAGAAGCCTGGGATCTTCTACGCAAGCGAGGCCGAAAGCACGGCGATTACCGAGACAGCTTACTGGCGCCTCAGGTTCTTCAGCCGTTCGCCCGGATTTATCCCGGGCAACCGGACCAGCGAGCACCTGAGTTTCTCGGTTCCCTTGTCCCTTTCTCGCCTCATCGACACGACCCGGCCACCGTTCGTTGCCGATGCCAAGCGATGGCTTGATCCCGAAGACTACTCGGCTTGCCAGGACCTTGCCGCGTCGGTGCGCGAAGCGAACGGACAGGCCATTCGTGTGCGCTCGGCGCGCGACCCGGATGGCATCAATCTCGCTTTGCTCGATCCTGCCGGGTTCGCAAAGCCGGAGCCCGACCATGGCCGAGGGTGGCACCTGCGGCACGAGGGCAACCGGCTCACCGCGATTGCCGCCTTTCCACATGGCGAGGTTCTCGCGTTCACACCCGAACAGTTCGGTTTCCCGAAACTCGCCTGAGCAAAGCCAGTATTACGCCGGGACCACTCCCAGTCCGCTCCAGCATCCCTCCGGACTTCCGCAAGTTCCTGTTCGCTGGTTCCTCGTGCCCTGGACCGGTCAGGTTCTGCCGCAACCCGCACAAGGCTGCGGCCCGTGTGGCCCGCGCCAGCCTTGCCTTGCGCAGGTTTCCCGCTGGCGCGGTGCAGCAGTCCCTTTGCCCGGTCCCCCGCGGGCACGGCGAACAGGCACTTGCGGAAATCCTTCTCGCAAGCTCGCTCGCAGATCTTCAGGAGGATCACAGCTATGTATGACAGTTTTACCAGCCAGCTAGCCGGGCTCGACCTTGCGGGGTTCAGTGTTGCGCCTGCCCCGTTCAATCAGACAGACTTTCCTTGCGACACGGCAGTCGAGCAGACCCTTGGGGCGGTCTGGTCCGACCTTTTTGCGCTCTTTGCGGACACCGCCCTTGAGGCCGATGCAGAGGACCTCGCCTGGGGCTTCGTCAATCTCTTCCATCGCGCGGCCAGCCGCAAGTCCGGCCAGCTCGACCGGGCATCGGACGAAATTCGTGCTCTTCTCGCGGCTGCCGATGGCTCGGAGGTGCATTCGTCCAATCTCGAGGAGCAGACTTTACGAGCCCAGTCTGCAGAAGCAAGCATGCAAGCTTTCGAGCACATGCGCGAGGTGGCAGCTTCGCTTTACCGCGACGAGACAGGGTCTTCGTGGAAGCCGGTCTCGGGTTCTCGCGCGAGCCATTCGAAAAACCTCACCTCGGCGGTGATCGATGCACGCGACTTCCTGCGGGCCCGGGCCGAACGCAGGCAGGCAGCGCATTCTCCCGATGGCACGCCGGTTGTCTTCGCTGGCGGCCGTATCAGGTTCGATAGCGATGCCGATGCCAGAACCTATGCCGACAACATCTGGGCGACGCTCGACAAGGTGCGCGATGCCGTTCCCGATCTTTACCTCGTCCATGGCGGCGACGCTAAGGGTGCAGACCGGCTAGCCGCTTCATGGGCCGAGCGCCGCGACATCCAGCAGCTGACCTTCACGCTAGACCGCCGTATTGGTGCCCGTGCCGGGTTCAAGCGAAACGAGCAGATGCTCTCGCTTGCGCCCCGCTACGTCGTCGCATTTCCGGGAAACGGCGTCACCGAACGCCTTGTGATCGAGGCAAGGAAGCAGCGCATAACCATCGTCGATCGGCGCGGTCCGCTTGGCACTCATCCCGCCGCGAGCCGAAACCAGTGACCGCTTCAAAAAAGGGCGGCCCGTCAAGGCCGCCCGATAGGAGAGAACTCTTTGCATCAATGCTCCGAGTCCTCAGGTCGCTATCGCTAAATAGCACCCAACCCTACCGACTCGATTGTGGGGTTGCGACAAGATCGAATCGATAAACTTTCGAGCAGTTCCTTCGCTCGTCGCGGGTAACCTGAGTGCCCTTGTTCGAATCATTCATGGACGGACCCGTAGCTGTCTGCTGCGGCACGGTCCTTATCGTTCCCGCATCCGAATTTCCACGCTACAAGATCGGCAATGCAACTCGATGATCTTCTCTTTCGCTACTTTGCCTCGACCAACCTGGCCGAGATCACCACTGATACACTCGCAGCCGGCATCGAGCATTGCCGGGTCGATCTTGGCCTTGAGAAGGACCGGGGCAAGCGCTTTGCCCTGTGGTCGTTCCTGCACATGTTCGGGTCCGCCCCCGATCTCGATGTAGCGTTCGAAAACGAGGAGGACCGGGAGGCCGCGCGCAATTTCATGGATCTCCTGGCAGCATCGGAGGGCGATGGGGCAGGCTGATTACGTCACAAGGTTTCGGCACCTCCAGACCCGCACCCGATACCCATCCGGCTTTCTTCGCGAACAGTCCTGAACCAGGTCAGCTGAGGAGCCGCAACCCGTTCCTTTCCGACCGTGTTGGCAGCGTCTCCTTGCGCGATTGTGGTCGCAAAACCGGTTCCCACTTTTGCTGCAATCGCTTGGGCGCTGCCTGCCCGCACCACCCGTCATGAACAGGTTCCCCTTGGAGCTTTGCTCCTGCGGTGCAGTCCTCCCATGGCCTGCTTCTTTGGCAAGTTCGCAAGCCGGAGATGGTCTCCGGTTTGAGGAACTGAAGGAATTTCACCATGACCAATATCGCAATCCTCACCGGCCGCATCGCTCGCGATCCGGAAACCCGCGAGACCAAGGGTGGCACCAACGTCACCGGGATCACCGTCGTCACCGATCGCCCCGCTCGCGATATGGACGGCAAGACCTACAAGGACGAGAACGGCTACACCGCAAAGGAAAGCGAGTTCCACCGGGTGACCTGTTTCAATGGCCTCGCCAAGACCGTCGGCCAGTACTGCTCCAAGGGCCAGCTGGTATCGGTCCAGGGCCGCATCCACTACACCCAGTGGGAGGACAAGGACGGGGTCACCCGCTACGGTACCGAGATCCTCGCCGACAAGGTCGACTTTCTCTCCCGCGGCAATGGCTCCGGCGACGAGAACGACAACCAAGATGCTCCCGAGATAGACTGACTTCTCCCGTCGATCTCCCTCCCGAAGGGGTCCTGTCCAGCCGGACAGGGCCCCATCTTCATTTTCAATCAACCGGCTTTGCGGTTTGATCGGTCCGCATAGTTGCGGGGTCCTTCAGGAGCCTCTGGCTTTCCGCTTCTCCAAGGCTAGCCAGTCTGGTCGCGATGGCGCGCAGGCCTTTCCTCGAGAAGGCTTCAAGCCCCGTTCCGAGTATGACTTGCCCGATCTCAAGTGCGGCCGCATCTTCGAGTTCGCTTCGCCGTTGCTCGAGTGCGATCCGGTCTTCTTCGAGCTTCCTGAGGGCCGCAACGGCGCTCCGTCTGGTGGGCATTGGGACATTCCTTTCATCCCCTCAGCTGTCCTCCCTCTTGTCTCGATGGACCTCCAGGCGGCCTGTAGGAAAGTCAATTCTTAGACGGCATCTTGGGCAAGCCAAATGAGCGGGAGGGTAGGGATCTGGCTCACGGAATTCCCAGTGTGATGGGTCCGGAGGCCGCCGCGTCAAGGACGGCGGGGCCCCACCATTTTGCCCGCGCCGGATTGCATCCGCCACGAACAAAATCGTTGCCCCCACAGCCGCTGGCGCGGTCGCCCTGAGGGGCGATCCGTGACCCAGCGACACCGCACCCACCGACCTTCCTCCTGTCGTCTTGGCGACAAACATCAGGAGGAAATCATGGCTACACTTGCAGCATGCGGGACGAACGCAAACAGCTACTTCGAGGCTCTGGCGGTTGCCGAGCGACGGGCATTGCACAGCTTCTTCGACCAGCACGTCGTCGAGGATGATGATCTCGGATACTTCGCGCTGGACGAGGGCGACTACAACGCACTGCCGGAACATCTGGCGAACCGCGTCGTCCATACGATCCACGGCGGGATGCTCGACGAATTCTGACAACGCCGCAGGGCAGGGACCGGGAACGGTTCCTGTCCTTTTTTCATGTTCGCAACGGGTCAATGCTGGCGAGAATCGGAGCGGGGCTTGGGGACGCACTCGGTCCCGCGCGAGCCTCCTGCTCGCGCTCCTGCGGGTGCGGCGTCCTTGTTCCGGGCCCCGCGGGCACTCCGGGACCGGCTTCGGGTCGGAGCGGCGCGACGCGGCGGGGACGACAGGTGCCGGCCCCTTGCCTCGCACGCACTCCTTTGCCGCCGCCTTGATCCGGGGTGCCGTCTTTATTGCTGGACGATCATTGGTGAAGTTCTTGAGTCACCGCAGAAGCGCAAACGAGGGTTGCTCGCGCTCCTTTGGCTGGCACGGGAAATTGACCTCTGAAAGGAAACGGGCATGCATGCTGGACCTGCCTGTGCGATGGGAACACTTGGCACACCGTACCCCGCGAATTCGGGATCTATCGCTATGTTATTGCTGAAGAATGTGGTTTTGGGCGAAACCAACCCGTCTGCGAGTTGAGCGGGTTTGCGCTGATCCGTAGACAACTCACATCTTTCTACCACATTGAAATCTTGTCTGAATCTTTCGATTGACTGAGAGTTGTTCACGATTTATTCTCACGCTCTTCCGCAAGGTGAGCCAGGTTCCGTCGGCCCGACAAGGAACCTGTTTCATGACCCGACAAGATCGGCTTCAGACTTTCGTATCTCGCTCCGTAGGCAACTGGGTTCGCCAGTGTGCCGCGGACCATGGCGTTAGTGTCAGCGTCTTTATCCGCGACCTTGTTGTCGCAGCGTGGCAGCGCGATAACGAGGCGAAGGACCGGCCCTCAGGGCTCGATCCCGCGCGCCAGGCCATCTTCATTTCGGTGGCGCTCGATGCGCTTCTGGCCAGCCATCCTGACCCGAGTTTGCGCGACCGTACCCACGAGGCTTACCGGCGACGCCTCGAGCGTCTTGGCCTCCCCGTCAACGCGAACATGGGAGGCCATTCCCATGAAGCATAATCTCCTTAACTTCACCCGCGGGAGCCAGCTGCTCGGTCACTTCGGTTTCATGTTTGCAGCGGGACTGAAGGGTCCTCTGATTGTCACCGGTCTGGTTGCGGTTGGCACCTGCTATTGGGAAGTGCGGTCGGCACTGAGCGATCACCAGATTTACCTGGTCTGGATGCATATCTACGCCAGTCTCTATGCCTTCATGGAGTTCGATCCGGCCAAGCTGGTCAACCTTGAATTGCTTGGCGGCGAAAGGGTCGGCCTCCCGTTTGGCATTGTTCGCGAGTTCCCGCCGATGCGCGAGGCGGTCGAAGCATTTCGTACGGCAGTGAAGCAGGGATTGCTGGTCTCGGCGGTACTGCTGATCCCGGCCTTCGTGTTCTTCTGGTGGTTCGCCGAGCGCTTTGGCGGGCGGTCGAAAGAGCGCAAGCACGAGCGCGGCGCAATGCTTGTTTCGCTCGACGAACTCGAAGAAGAAATCGAGCGTCACAACAAGGCATTCCGGGCCGAGGAATTGGGACGCAAGTTCGGCTGGAAGTGGCGGCTTGCGAGCTCGTCGGCGCTCGCCGAAGCGGGCCACTACCAACCCGCACATCTCGCCGGTGTGAGCTGGCCGTGGCGGCTCGAGCAGAGCCACGCCATGATCATAGGCACAACCGGAACCGGCAAGACCGTGGCGCTTACCGAACTTGTTGCCGAAGCACGTGAACGCGGCCAGCGCGCGGTCATTTTCGACCTGACAGGGGCCTTTATCGAAGCCTTTTATGATCCCGCGCGCGACATCATTCTCAATCCTGTCGATGTCCGGTGTCCGCTGTGGAGCGTGTTCAACGACTGCACGACGGAAGCCGAGTTTCATGCCGCAGCTGAAGCGCTCGTGCCCCATGACGGGGGTGGTTCAGAACAGTTCTGGGTGCTCGCGGCGCGCATGCTGTTCGTCGAGATGTGTCTTCATCTTGCCCGTACCGGCACGGCGACCAACGAGGCCTTGGCGCGGCGGCTGATGACCGCTGACCTGTCCGAAGTGCACAAGCTGATGCGCGGTACCATGGCCGATCCGTTGACCGCCCCGGAAGCGGCCCGCATGGCGGAATCGATCCGCGCGGTGTTCAATGCCAATGCGAAAGTGCTCAAGCTTTTGCCCTCATCCGGACCGCGCTTTTCGGTCCGCGACTGGGTCAAAGGCGACTGCCAGGCGGGCTCGATCCTGTTCCTCTCGGCCCGCTATGTCGACATGAGCATTTCCTCTCAGTTGCTCACGCTATGGCTCGACACGGCGATGAATACGCTGATGACGCTCGAGCGCACACAGGACCTGCGGATGTGGTTCCTGATCGACGAGCTCGGTGCCCTTCACCGACTACCGGCGCTTGAAAAGGGGCTGCAAACGGCGCGCAATTTTGGCGGTGCGATCGTCACCGGCGTGCATGCGTTTGCCAAGCTCAAGGAAGTCTACGGCGAGAACATGGCCATGACACTGTCCTCGCTTGCGCGCACCAAACTCATCCTGGCGACGGCCGATCGCGAGACCGCGACCTGGTGCTCCGATTTCATCGGCCATCGGCAGGTGCGCGACATGGAAGAAGGCTACAGCTACGGATACAACAATGCGCGCGACGCAGTCAGCCTGACACCAAGGCGGCAGATCGAGCCGTTGCTTCTGCCCGACCAGTTCATGAACCTTCCGCGGTTGTCTGCCTACATCAAGTTTCCCGACGGGTTCCCCGCTGCACCGGTTTCACTCATTCCGCGCACACGTGCTCGTATTGCGGAGGGCTTCATTGCTCGCGAGACACGGCTCATAGAGCCAGGCCATGGTCCGGCGGCAATGACACGCCATGCGAAACCACGCTCGAAAAGGAATCAAGAGCATCCTGCGTCGAACGACGACGGTGCCGGTAAGCCTGTCGATACAAAGCAGCTCAAACTCGACCTGGAGCGAAAGCGCCGTGTCGTCGATCAACCGCAGGACCGGAAGGAGCCTGTGCCCTTTAAAGAGCTGCATTTAGGGCGGATCGCTGGTGATCTTGCTGCGGCACCCCGTTCCGATGCTCATCGGGATGCAGGTCCAGCGCCACCTCTCGCCGCTTTGCAAACCGGTGAGGATGCACAAGCAGTGGGTACCGAACAGCGTCCGTCCGAACAAGGAACTGCCAGTGACGACCCTCGCGCCACGGGCGCTTCGACGCCACAAGGCCGTTTGGCTGCCACCGGGCGTCAGCCTCTCACGCCCGTCGAAAAGGACCTGCGTGAAGGCGCGGTGGCAGACCCTCCGGAAAAGGATTTCGGCGAGTTCGAGCCCGACATGTGAAAGGCAAATGGGGAGGGATTACTCGGCCGCGAGGGGAGCCGTGACGAGGACCAGACAGAATGCTTTCCGTTGCCAATGTGCGCTCCCCTTCGGCTGCCGCGAGCTATTTCGCGGCAGACAACTACTACACCGGTGCCGATGGCGATCGCTCAGGAACCTGGGTCGGGAAAGGAGCAGAACGACTGGGTCTTGAGGGGCGCGTCAACGCCAAGCAGTTCGATGCCCTGCTGCGCGGAGAACTTCCCGGTGGTATCCAGGTCAGCAATGCGGGACAGGCCCACAGGCCCGGAACCGACCTTACATTCTCAATCCCGAAAAGCTGGTCGCTGCTTGCGCTGGTGGGCGGCGACCAGCGGATCATCGATGCCTATCGCGAGGCCGTTGTCGAGACCTTGCGCTGGGCAGAAAAGAATGCGGCGCAGACCCGGATGGGCAGTCTGGCTGGCTACGGGAAGGTCGCGACCGACAACCTGACGATTGGTCTTTTCCAGCACGACACCAACCGCAACCAGGAGCCGAACCTGCATTTTCACGCAGTGGTGGCGAATGTCACGCAAGGCAGCGACGGGAAGTGGCGTGCGCTTCGCAACGACAAGCTTTGGTCGTTCAACACGCTGCTCAACTCGATGACGATGGCGCGTTTTCGTCTGGCGGTCGAGAAGATGGGCTACGAGGCGGGGCCGGTTGGAAAGCATGGCAATTTCGAAGCCGCGGGCATCGCCCGCGAGCAGGTCATGGCGTTTTCGACGCGGCGCGAAGAAGTCCTCGCAGCCAGGCGCGGGAGCGGACTTGAGGCAGGGATTGTCGCAACGCTCGAAACCCGCAAAGGCAAGGAGCCAGCCCGCGATCGCGATGACCTTCTTTCGTCGTGGCGCCAGCGAGCCCAAGAGGTCGGTCTCGATCTTGGTGGTCTGGTTGACGCATCCCAGATCCGTGCCGCGGCGAATGCCTCCGAAGGCTGGAAAGAGCAAAGCCTCCTGCAGCGCGGGATTGCGAGGCTGAGGGAGTTCGCGCAGCGAATCAAGGGCGATCCGGCTGATCCTCTGATCCCTGCCCATGTCCTCAAGCAGGATGCGCCGACCATCGCGGCCGCACAGGCGGTGGCCTCTGCGGTGCGTCATCTCTCGCAACGCGAGGCAGCCTTTCCCCGTGAGGGATTGCTGAAGGCTGCGCTCGATTTTGGGCTTCCGACGACGGTGGCCCACATCGAAACCCGTGTGAACGCATTGGTCAGAAGCGGCGCACTCGAGCCCGGCAAAGGCGAACACAAAGGCTGGCTGGCGAGCCGGGAGGCGCTTGACCTTGAAAGCACCATTCTCGCGAATGTCGACCAGGGACGAGGTGCGGTGTCGCCCATTCTGGACCGACCCGACGCCGCGCAGCGGGTTCAGGCTGTTGCCGCGCTCAACCACGGAATTTCGCTCAACGAAGGGCAGGAGAATGCGGCGAGCCTTGTGCTCTCATCGCGTGACCGGATCGTGGCGATCCAGGGCATAGCCGGGGCGGGCAAGAGCAGCGTGATGAAGCCGGTCGCCCAACTGCTCCGCGAGGAAGGCAAGCAGGTGCTGGGGCTCGCCGTGCAGAACACGCTTGTGCAGATGCTCGAGCGCGACACCGGCATCCGTTCGATGACCATCGCCCGCTTTCTCGCGCAGTGGGGCCGGCTCTTGCACGAGCCGGGAAATACCACGCTGCTGAGTGAGGCTCGGAGCGCACTCGGAGACCATGTCCTGGTCCTCGACGAGGCGTCGATGGTGTCGAACGTGGACAAGGCCAAGCTGATTCGGCTGGCGAACCTTGCCGAAGTCCAACGCCTGGTTCTCGTCGGCGACAAGCGACAGCTAGGTGCCGTCGATGCCGGTAAGCCCTTCGACCTCGTCCAGCAGGGCGGGATCGCGCGCGCCAACATGGATGTGAATTTGCGCGGCCGCGATCCCGTCCTGCGGCGTGCCCAAGCCGCCGCGCAGGAGGGACGCATCGACGATGCGCTGCGGGCGCTGGCTCCTTCAACCATCGAGGCTCGTGGGGACAGCGCGATTGTTGCTGCCGAAAAGTGGCTTTCGCTCAGCCCGGCGGATCGGGATCGCACGTCGATCTACGCGTCGGGACGGGCCTTGCGTTCTGCGGTTAACGAAGCTGTTCAGGGCGGACTCAAGGCCAACGGCGAGCTCGGCCCACGATCGGCCCGGCTGACCGTTCATTCGCGGGTCAACGTGACTCAAGAAGAGTTGCGATACCTTCGCACATACCAGCTGGGCATGGTCCTCAACCTTCGCTCGCGCGACAGCACCCAAAAACTTTCCAAGGGCGACTACACCGTCAAAACCATCGACCATGCGCGCAAGCAGCTCGTGCTTGAGGACAGGAAGGGACGTCTTCGCAAGTTCAATCCTGCGCGCCTGCGCCCTGGCGCAGACGATAGTCGGCTGTCGCTCTTCGAACGCAAATCGCTGTCCATCATTGAGGGTGACAAGATTCGTTGGACCGACAACGACCACAAGCGCGGGCTGTTCAACGCCGACCAGGCGAGGATCGTGGCCATCGACGCAAAGGGCGTCTTGGTAGAGACATCAGCGGGCAAGGAGCTTCGCCTGAGCCGCGGCGACCCCATGCTCAAACGCCTGGACCTCGCTTATGCCCTCAACGCGCATATGGCGCAGGGACTGACCTCGGATTGCGGGATCGCGGTGATGGACAGCCGCGAACGCAATCTTGCCAATCGGCAGACCTTCCTGGTCACGGTCACGCGGCTTCGCGACGGTCTTACGCTGATTGCAGACAATGCCGAGAAACTCGGCCGGGCCATCAAGTCCAACAGCGGCGAGAAAGCGTCGGCACTTGAAGTAACGCAAAGGCTCAAGGCCGCAGCTGCCAAGGGCCGTTCACAAGACAAGGATGTTGGCAGCGGTTCGCCTGCAAGTGCCAAACCCGAACTCACAAAGGAAAGGGTAAGACCGTTCGAAATCGGGATCTGAAATCTGGCGACCGACCTCAGACCGCGCGCCCGAACCAGATGACCCTGCCGACGACCTGGATCTCCGATCTGTCGACATCATCCCAACTCGGGTAGGCCGGGTTGTCGCTGCTAATCGTGATCTTGCGACCGCCGGGCTTGAGCGTCACGCGCTTGACCACCAGCGCATCGTCGGCGCGCAGGACGTATATACCGTCGCGTAGCCGCGAGCCCTGGTCCGACGCATCGACGAGCACTTCGTCGCCATCGCTGAGTGTCGGCTCCATGGAGTCGCCCAGGACATGGATGATCGAAAGGCTGGCACTCTTTGCTCTGGTGAGCCTGGCAAGCCAGCGTTCGTCGAAACCGAAGCGAGTATGGGCAGTCTCGCTTTCGGCAATCGCTCCGAAGCCTGCCGACGCATCGACATTGAGCACGGGTATTTCGATCAACCCATCACGCATGGGTGCAGGCGGTCCGCCAAGCACTTGCTCGTCGACCCCGAAGAAGCTGGCAAGCGTACGCCGGTCATCGTCATCCAGCTTTCGCGGCGAACCGCGCTTGATGAACTGCTGAATGTAGGACGAATTTCGTCCGATCATCCGCGAGATCGAGGAATATCCGAGCCGTCGCTGCTGGATCAGGCGATCGAGCTCCTCTCTGACATGTTCCATCGTGCCGTTCCTTCTGACGGTCTCAGGAGAGAAGGAAATCTCCTAGACTCGATGGAGCCTTCCTACTAAGAACAAATCAGGAACACAAGTGCTGAGTGAGTCGAGGAAGGCCATGAAATTGCTGGATCGCATTGAGCGTCATTTGAAAGAATCGGATATGTCGCCGACACGGTTCGGTCGTCGGGCCGTTGGCGATCCGCGGTTCGTGCTTGATCTTCGCACTGGCCGCAGGCCGCGACGGAAGACTATCGACAGAGTCGAGGCCTTTCTGGTCGATATGGGTGTCGAGGGCCCTGTTTAGGGCGGGTCTGCTATTCGTTTGATCGGATCAGGCAGTTTGGCTGACCTCATCCGGTTTGAGTTTGGGCCGTTTTCAGGAAAGTCCGTTGCGACTGACGTGATAGCGTGGACGGCCTCTGACATAGTGCAAATGTGTTATGATGCGGCCAGCCTAAGTCGATGTGCTCTGCCAGTTTGCGCTGAGCCTAAGGGCTGCTGGCGTTCATCAGCAAGCAGGCGCCGGTTCGGGCGTGGGGGCCGCACAAACTACCGCCCGACGAAGACCGATGTGAACCTCGAACACAGCAAGTTTAGGAGCAACATCCATCAGAAGCGCATGCCCCGACGTACCATGCCTGATTCGCCTATCAGCCGATAAGCTGCAAATTGCGGATTTTGCGATCGGCGAGCAGGGCATCGAGCAGGCGCGCAAATATTGTGACCAACTACAGACTTGTTTCGATTCTCGACCCGATCACCCGCAACTCGTCCGAAGCGCAGCGGGTAACGCGCCCTAGCCGAGCCGCATCAGACAACAAGCCCGTGTTGTCTTCCTTGTGCATAAAGCGGACGACACCTGATTGTCCGCGTCTCGGCGAATGAACAGAAGCGCGATTTGTAGTTCGACGCTTTTCTGCTGCATCGGTATTCCCGCGCCTCGCGCAGGTCGGCGGCATAAGCTGGCCTACTGCCCAAACGCGATCAGCTCGCGAGCCCAATGACTGGGAGGTGCACACGCCTTCACGCCGACAAGGCACTTGGAGGATCAGCGAAGCAACCGATTACCTCTGCCCGCCGGCGGTTGTTCCCTGGTTCCGTCTCCTTTCCGGATGGGGTCGAAGTGTCGCAGCAGGTACATGCCTCGCATGCCGACGGATAATGTTCTTGTCGGGCCCTTTAACAGCAAGTTCCTTTTGGAATGCCTGAATGCCCAATTGTTCCTGAGCCTCGACGATGCGGCCCGAAAAATGCGAGACTTGGCGTGAGTGTCTGCAGCCATGCGAATAGTCAAACTACCAGTCGATCCCGGTCTTGGACAATTGCTATCTGCTCCATAGAACATTGATATATCGATATAAACACCCTCTCGCCCCAAATGGAATTCCAGCTCGATAACGATCTATTTACCCAGTTTAAAAATTGTTTCGGAATTGAGAATGTTAGCATCCATTAAATGTGCACATGGTGTAAAACCACTGGCTTTGTGCAACGCGAGGGATAGAGCTTTGGTCTTGTTCGCCAAAGATGCTGAAGAGATAGGCCAGGCGGGCAACGGACCGGTTGCGCTTGTGCGATGGCTCGTGTCTCTCGCTGCGAGTCACGGTGCAACTGCCTTAACTTATCAAGTGTCCGACCTATTCGACTCCTTCGAGAAAACCCTTCCCCACATCTATTTTCTTGGCACTCGAAAGTTCTCCCGACATATGCTGCCGCGAGACCACGCTGCCGCGCTTGGCCGATGGAACACGTTTCTGGTGAAACATGGAAAGCCAATAGTGCTCTCGGATTTTCTTGATACATTTGCAGCGCTGGAGCCGCAGTTGACGGATGAAATCATGTCCGAGGCCCGCGCGCGGGGAGTGCAAGACCAGTTCATGGTTCCGGTGTTCGGCCCATTCACAGTCAATGGGGTTGTTACCTTCGCCTTCCCGCAGACCCTGGGCGCGGAGCGTGATGTCTTTTTCGATGACCTGGAAACCGCAGCATCGATTTTCCACATGCGAATGGTTCGTCATTTCGGCTCAAAAGCCGAAGACCCCCATCTCTCCCGGCGCGAAAACGAAGTGCTCGACTGGGTTGCGAAGGGCAAGACCAACGCCGAGATCGCCCTGATACTAGGCATCAAGTCCACCTCTGTGGGAACCTATGTACGGAGAATTTTCGAAAAAATGGGCGTCAGCGACCGAGTCTCGGCCGCTGTTGAAGGCGTTAAACGCGGATTTGTTCACTAGCGAGTTGGGCTAAAGCGGGTCTTCGTCGGGTTATTTTATCGAAAAGCCAATATGGATGCTTCAGTTTTCTGACATTTGAAGACCGCTAATGATGGTTTGCCTCCACGCGGGCTGGATGCCCCTGTTGATGGGCAAGTTCCTTGAGCTGGGCTTCGAACAAGGTACCCAACTTGCCTTCCGCCTTCTTGCTGATCGAGAACAGGCTCCCGTTTCGCACGAAGAGATCCCGATCTTCTAAGATGCATGCCCATCTGAGCCCGGTTTCAATCGACAGGCCTAGAGTGCGGGCGGTGGTCTGCAGGTCGAAAGTCTCGCCTTTCCTAAGCGCGATGAAGCTGCAGAGAAGTAGATCCCACGCGGGCTCTCCGAGAAGCCTAGGGTCAAACAGGAACGCACGGGCCCGGCGCTGTGCAAAGATCTTCTCAGCTTGCTCAAGCTGCGGATCCAAACCTTCGGCAAACACGCTTTCCAGTTTGGCCATAGACAACCCCCTATTCACAAACCCGTCGCGGACACTGGATGTATATGGCACGCAGGGCCGGTATGGGAAAGTAACGCGAATGCAGTACAGGAAAGCTATTTGATTCCGCAGCGCTGCGTAAGCCATACATACAAACTAATCCGGGACAACTTCCTAGAACCCGCACCTTGCCCGGAGCATCCCTGCTTCACGGTGACCCAAACTACCAAGCGATGCTGGCCAATTTGGCAAGACGCCCGGACGGACTCTCCCAATTATCCGAAGGAAGATAACCGCACGTCTGGCAAGTCTGAGACACTGGCTCCAGAAAACTCGTTGCCATTCAGGAACAGACTGTTGGGCCCTGTTTGTCGTGCTAGCGAGAGCGAACGCTCCGCTTCTCTCGAAAGCGCCGGATACGAGGTGGATTTGCCACTCTCCGCGATGCCGACACTGAGCGTAAGTCTCGCCGCCCCTTTTATATAGCTGTTGCAAACACGGTCGACTTCCGAGCGAAGGTCGTTGACCAGCTTTAGGGCTGGCCGGGAAGCGGTTCCGACCAACAAGATGCCGATTTCATCTTGGGCTGTCCGTCCAACCATGTCTCCGTCTCGCTGGCATTGCCGGACACAATCACTGATGGCCCGGAGCACCATGTCCGAAGCCTCTTCCCCCCAATCCTGATTAATTGCATCGAACCGATCAATTGCCAGCAGGACCAGCGTGGAGGGCAGGCCCAATCGCCCTGCTCGATTGAATGTTGTCGCGGCCAAAGTGTCGAATGTTGTGCGATCATAAAAGGCAGAAACCGGATCGATTTTGCTGCGCTTGTTCTTGATCTCAATGCCCTCGGCAATCGCTAATGCAATCAGCGTGAGACCCAGAGCTGCCGTGATCAGCGTCAGCGCTATGAGCAGTACCGCGCTGAAAGAGGAGGTCCTCGCCATAACTCGATCCAACTCGCCCTCGGCGAGGAGCACGAGAGCAGGCCGTGCCAGCCCCAAGGTGGCCTGCAGTCCCATGAGCCAAATCAGAACCTTGTCCAGAAGGCTTGCGGGCATGGCATACCAGAGAGCGATCGCACCGATCCCGAAGAGGATCGATGTTGCTCCATTCTGAACGATAAGCGCCGCAGCCTTGACGCCCGACTCCATCGACGCCCACAAAAGGACACAGGAAACCAAGGTTATGCCGGCCATAGCGAGTAGCGGTATCCTTTGCCCGACCCTGTTCGCTGACCCCCAGACAATTGCGATTACGCTAAGGCAGGCCAGGAAATGCAGTATTGGCGTGATCTGCGCACGTGACATTGCCGGAAATACGATGTGAACCGCTATCGCGATGGCCAACGCAAAAAAGCCAAGTGCAAAGCTAAGAAGATGCAGCCTTGTTCTCTCGGCCAACCAAAGAGCCAGGAAAATCGCAGCAAACATCGCAGCGATGGCCGGCCAGATCATTTGGATCATTGACGGGTCCATAGATGTAACTCAAAACTCCGAAGCTTAAGTTCAGACGCAACAAAGCGAGAGCATAGTCGAGTGTAAGCCCTTCGTCATCGCATTTTCCGGGAACGCACTCACACGGAAGGTATGGCATTATTTGGGCTCGCGCGAGCGGCAGAAAGCTGGCACTTTCGAATTTCGGGGTTGCTGCCATGCTAACGAGAGCAACAAGATCTGACCTGCAATGCCATGGATTTAAGAGCACAAAGCACTACATTGCCCCGCTTTGCGGTCTGAACCGTGGCGATATTGGATCGTGTCAAGACTATTGATCGTATCGCAATGCACAAATTTGGTTGACTCGCTGCTGGCTAGGTATTAAACCGCTAAAGAACACACAGGAGCATCACATGAAGAAATTCGTTCTTGCGCTTGGCGCTGCGTCGCTTGCACTGTCACCCGTCGCTGCGGCTGCCGTTGAAGGGTCGCAGCTCTCCCGTTCCGCCGCGCCGGTGGAAGGCGAGAGCGAACTGACCGGCGGTAGCAGCATCATCATTGCCCTCTTTGCTGCAGCTGCTGCCATCGCTGGCATCGTTGTCATCGCAGACGACAGCAACGACGATCTGCCCACGAGCCCTTGACCCACGCTCGACACTTCTAGCCAAGTCTGCGGTACAAAACGGCCTCTCTCTTGAGAGGCCGTTTTTTTTCGCCAGTCCCAGTTATGTGGCACGTGGTGCTGTTACGTCACGGAATTGAACCCACTATCTGGAGAGAATGTACGCCAACTAAAGCGTGAACTTCCGCCTGCATACCACTCGATCTGGCGCGCCGCCTATCGATCACTTGACCGAGCAATGGCGCTAAGACAGGGCATCTACTTGAGCGTTTGAAGAATGGAGCGAGAATGCCACGGCGACCTGTCCCCAGACTGATCGTTCGTATAATCGATGAGCACCGAAGGCGGGCAACGCGGTTGGGTGATGCGCTGGATCCTCGCCTGTTCGATGCCTATCCCGCCGGATCAGGCGAACACGCTGATCGAGTCTTGAACGGAACCGATCTCATCCTGGTCTATGATGCGCCCGGCGCAATAGACACCTTGGACCGTGCCATGTTGAAGGCACTAAACTTTGTTCCCTTTTGTGCATACGGCAAGCCGCATGACCCCTGGAAAGTCGTGTCAGCCTTGCGTCGAGGTGCAATCGACTATTTCTTGTTCCCAACCGATGTAACTCTTAACGAACGGGCATTGCTCGCCTATTCCGAAGGCAAGAAGCGAAGTTCGCGGCGTTTGCAGTTTGAGAAAGCGCGGATCGCGATCGGCAACCTATCAACACGCCAATACGAAATCGTCGTGCTAGCGGCTGATGGACTGACTCCGCGAATGATAGGACGGCAACTTGGGCTCGCCCAGAGAACCGTCGAGGTTCATCTGAATGCTGCAATGCAGACCCTAAGACTTGAAACCCAGCAGCAGCTCCCTGAACTGAAGTTTGCACTCCAGCACAGCCATGTCGAAGGCGCGACTTCCAAATTCAAGAACCCGCCATTGAACTACTACGAACCCGGCGGCTGAAACCCTGTCGGATACTGACTTCCATAGGTCTTACTGCACCGACCAGGAAAGCCTGCGATTCTGCCTATCAGTGCGCCAAAAGCCATCCTGCTAAACGTTCACACGATCGTCGCAAACCATTCAATTCTCGACTAAAACGAGAGGCGAGCTCGAGTGGACAGGTCCCAAAACAGATACGAGGAGAGCAAAAGTCACTTCCACTGCTGGAGCCAATAATTGCCCCACAAATATGGGGAAGGGCATTTCACCTTGCTAATGAGGCCTATCCCCGGGAGAACGGGGAACCAAGACTGTCTCATGCATCTTTAAGGTCTATTCCCACCATTGCGGGACCCTGCTTAACTAAGCCTAAATCGCGAAATCGCAAGCCCGCAGCTCAGACTCCAGCCTCTCCGAGAACCGAACCAGAAACCCCGTGGAGGCAACCTCAGTTCTCTTTCAGCGGGGCGTTGGCCTGCACTGCAAACCAAATCAGGGCCGCCGGGGCGCGGGACCTTTGCGCCATACCTAGTCCCTGTGAACTGTCTTCCTGGGCTCAATCTGTCCGCGAGGTAGAGTGGTCTAGCCAATAGCATTGTGCGGCTGGTCTTAATCGAGCTGTCCACGACGAGCTTCCAAAACTTCACAAGTATCCTGCAGCCTAATGAGCCGGCACGAGTTGAGGCAACGGCTGAGTGGCATGATGCTGAACGCTTCGCCGACCGCCCCTCTCCGGGCAACTGTCAACGTGTCGGGGTGCTTTACGGGTAGCAGAAGTCGAGGATCAATCCTCGCCTCGAAGCCAACAGAACCATCTCGCGAGGGATAAGCGCGTTACCGCAGCACATTGCGAAGCATGACCTTGAACGCGGGGACAGGAAGGATCCTTTTAAGCCAGCGGTTCTCCTTTTGCACAGACGCCGCTCCTGCGCTCGCAGCAACCACGCGCACCACTTCTTCAAAACCGAAAAGGCCGGCTTGCCCAAACCCGGCATGGGGGAAGGACTCAACGACCGCCCCTCCCACAACGCCCCGCCTGATCGCAACCACCAACTGGCCATCCGTAATTCATTGCCTTCATACCGAACCTTCCCGACCAACCATGGGAATCCACAGCCAAAAAAATGCACTCGCAAGTGCGTCGTTTCGAAGGTTTCGAAGTGACCGGCGTTCGCTCCGCTCGCCATTCCCGATCACCCACCCGACACAGTGGACCCCGATGAAGCGGGCGCCGCGGGAGTGGCGGATCAGACCCTTGAGGCGGGTGTTCGGGTGCAAGAACAGGCCTGAAAGATATCGCATAAATACGAGATTGCTCCAACCCCGCTCATGGGCGAGCCCCGGCACGAATTTTGATCCTCGAGGCAAGGATGTGAGGGTGGGCTGGAAGGAACTCATAATTATCAATGGAACGGCTGGCCAAGCGTTCAAGACTTTGGCAACAGAACAGAACAAGAACGCATGTTCGGAAAAAACAGAACTTGCCGGAAACTACCTGCGCCGCGCCACGCCTCGCTTGCAGCTGATCTTCAAGCTGCCAGCAGCTCGTAAGCAATTCACGAAGCACCGGCTTTGGTTGCAGGTTGCGACCTTCCTCGCGGCCGGACTGGCCCTGCCGCCAGCCTCTGCGCAAACAGCCGACAACAGGCAGGAACGGCATCCCAAAGTCATTGAGACCTGGATCGAAGAATGGGATCCGAACCAGTCTTGCTGGATTCGCGTTGACGATCCTACAAATCAATGCTCGTCAAATATCATTCGTCCTACAAATGACGAAATCGTCTATCCCCTTCCCCGATTTGGTCCCTTCTTGATGTTGAACGCGAATGTAGCTCTTCAGGATGGATCAACAGATTCACAAACTCCGAAGCATTTCGTCAGAATGCTGGAAACTTACAGCGAGGTTCGCCAGATAAATTTCATAGATGCTTCGGGAACAGTTGATGACGTCGCCAACTTAAGGGTTGGCAGAATGATCCGCGCAGCGGAATTAACTACCCATGTGCCAAACCATGGCTCAGCGCGATCAGGCGCTGTCGAATTATTCCTAGCGGGAACAAATCGCACGATGGAAGAAGGCGCTCGCTTCGCCGTTCACGCATGGCGTGACCGGAGCGGAAGAGGCCCAACAGATTTCGATGAGCATCATCCAATCAACATGCTATACATCGACTACTACATGGAAATGGGCATGACCCATGACAAAGCCCATGCATTCTATAACTTCACCAATTCTGCCCCACACTCCGAAGCACTATGGTTCGGACCAGCACAAATGCAATTTTGGCTTGAACCCTAGAAATGGTTCGCCGAGACGGCCAGCAAGGGTGGCCAGCCAGCTGTCTGCATCCGTCATGATCGGCTGATTCCACGATAGCGTCGGGAATGCAATGTTGAAGATGTCTTGTATCTGCTGAGCAGCCGATTCATGCGCAGGAGCGCGCTGCTCCTCTTGCTGCAGCCAGGTGGACAGGGGTCTCTGATAGGGTCATTTAGGAGAACAGCACCTAGTTCGTCGAGCACGGCTTGATGTGGTTCGATGCATCCGAGAGCTGCGGACCGAGCTATACTATCTGCAAGCGGCTGCAGAGGCGGTCCGTGGCGTCAATGCCTAGCCGCATCACACGCCAATCTATTTTGCCCAAGAAAATAAATCAGATATTTACGATCGGCGCCAAAATTCCGAAGAAATGAAGTCAAGACAATCAAAAAAGCGTGACCTTTTCTCGTTGCCGACTAATCGCCAAATCCTGCCGCCATTGAACCAATGCGCACGGCAGCGGAGAATCGTTCGACCGCGAACTTCTTCTTAATGTGCCCCTTATGAATTTCGACAGTTCTATGACTAATGTCGAGCATCTTCGCCACCTCCCGATTGCTTCTTCCTGGAATAAACCGGTCCAGTACTTCGCGCTCTCTGGGGGACAGTTTTGCAACCAACTTCTGAGCCAAGGCCGCCTCAGTCTGATCGTTCGCTTGCAAAATTCCCAGTTCCAAAGCCAATTCGAGGCGAGCTCTCATGACGTCCGTGTCGATCGGGACCTGCAAATAATCCGTCGCTCCTAATCGAGAGACATCAATAACACGATGAGCGGAGCATTCGGCTGCAAAGGCGACTATACAATGAAAACGGCCGAACTCATGCATGGCGGCGAACATGGCCTCGACAAGATCGTGCTTGTCCTCGACCAGAATAAGCCGCGATCCCGCGCCGTTGGCTGCGACTTCGACGGATCGATGAATCTTGCAGCCAAAACCTGCTTCATTCAGCTTGCGTTGGACTTTGCGAGCCATCGATGGGTCCGCTGCTACAAGATGCATCATTTTCCTGGCCACTCAACCTCCTGCCAAAATTCTGCAAGCCTCCGACACACACGCCCCTATAGGTAGGGGTGTGGACACTTGTCACGGCTGTCTCTCAGTCGTCGATCGCGGATCGTCCCTATTGGCACATGCCTGTATCGCCAATGCCTTGGTTCAGCACCGAGCCCTCAAGGGTTAAAGCCCGGCAGACAGTCCCTCCGTTACTGGTTTCGAATCACGGTTCCCGGCGGCCGGAGGAGCAGCATTCCAAAACCATAAGCTGCGTGCCTGCCGACACCCCGAGTGACCATGTCGGTGAAGGCTTGGCTGTCCGTGACCACCAACTCGCCATGGACTATTGCTTCCGGGCGGTCCTGCCGGCTCTTACCCCTGAGCAGCGTAATGCGTCGGCTGCGCGCAACTCTGGAAGCTTCAAGAACCAGCTCGGCTGCGGGTTGGAGACGCTCGGCCAACCACGTAAGATACAGTTCTTGCCTCAACTCCGCCCGCTCCACACTGTGGGGAATGCCAGAGGGCCACTTTCTCATCGCATCGACCAGAAAGACATCCAACTCAGCCCCCTTGGCGTATTGTTTGGACCTGGCAGCCAGATTCGGCCAGGGGGGCGCCGGTCTCATCAGCCTCCGGACCGGGACTACCCTTAAATCGAAGGCCAAACGCTGCCTCATTTGCCATTCCCGTGGCATTGCCTTGGACTGGAGTGTCGCGGGCGAAAATAGTTCGTGAAACTCCGGTGGTGCAACCTTGGCGCTGATGCTCTTGAGCTCCTCGTCCGAGCAACAGCAATAACCGTACAATGTAGCCAGTTTGCTGCCGTTCCTACCTCGCAAGAGCCTGAAGGGCTGGATCGTTCTCTTTCCAAAGCACTCGCTTAGTGCGTGGTGAAGCATGCGTCCCTCATCGGGCCAAAACCCGTGAATACGGCTCAACTCGCGCAGACGATCGAGCATTACAACCTGCCTGATCATTCTGAGGTCGCTCATGATTGGGGCCTGGCTGGATGAACCCAACCTTCCACGACGGTTCGGCTGCCCGCGTGGACCCCTGCTGACCAGTTCTTTACATCCGTCAAACGGTTCACCTGGTCGGCGAACGGCGCGGTCACGGGACCGCTGCCTTCTGGCCAAACAGCGCGAAGTGGTGTTTCGAACGGGGCGGCAGCCACCAATGCCGAAAACGCATCCTTGCCCGCAACCCAGCCTTGCATGATCCTACCGGTCGGCAAGCATGGCTTGCGACCGATATAGAGGGGCCGGGCAGGCCGCTCGATAGCCTTGGCAATCTCCTCAATACTCGGATCACCCTCTCCCGGCTCAAGGCGAAGCACGATCCTTAGGGCCAAATCCATGTGATAGTGGCGTTCCCTGCGGTGGACCGACTTGTAACTGGCGCCATCGCGGCCGACCGGCACGCCAGATGTTGTCCAACCTCTTTCATAACGTCCCAGCTTAGCGTTCTGGAAATCTACCAGGAGGTTGCCCACAAACTCTCTTTCCCGTCGTGCGCCGAAAACCAGCCTGCCTTGCAGGCGCTGATGAGCCTCGCAATCCGACCTGTCCCACCCGAGGGCATTGCCAATCAAGCCCACCAACATCGAGGCTGCAGGAAAATCACGCGTGGGACCAAACTGATCAACCCGCACCCCACCGAATGCCAGGAGAGGTCCTTCGAGCAACAAGTGCAACCACGGCCTGTTTGGCATGTCAGCTTACGCCTCTACTCTGGACACGATTCCCGCACCCCAATCCGCTAGCGCCCCGATGGAAAATCGCGTGACTTCAGGCAATGGGGTCCGGATCGACAGATGTGCCCTCTCTTCGTTCGTCGCATACGCCTCGTCTTGCATTCGCAGTTCTTCGGCAAGCTTGTCGATCGCGACCTCTGGACAGTGGGGTATCGCCACCCGATAGGCTGTTGCCAAAGAGCGGGGTTGCCGATCTCCTGCTTCCAAGAGCACAAGATCCGCACGACCGAAAGGAGCGGTCGACCCCCTCTTGGCTCCGGGTGAGACTTCGGCGATCAGGTGGATGAGGCTTCTCACCACGCTACCGGCAAGCGCCCGGTCACCAGCACAATTCCTGATTAGACCCGGCATGTCGATCACGACATAGCCATAAAACAGACCGTTACCGATTTCGGTCTGTTGGAGGGTGTCCGTGGTCCTGACCGAGGGAAGCACCGCGAGATCGTCGACGGCCGAAAAGAAATCTCCTTCGACCTCTGCCTCGTGTACCGAGAACGCGTGGGCCACATAGATGGGCGCTTCGATGTTGGCTTCAACGTCAGATGTGACCATCCGTCCGAAGAGCGCGGCGGTCAGACCCCCTGGAAGGGCCGCACTTTGAGCCATTACCTTGAAATTCGCAGTCTTTGTCAGAGCGTCCACCGCCTGTCTCGCAGCTTTGGGGCTTTCGCACTTCATGGCGATCTCTTCGGCATTCCTGGCCAGCCAATTCAATTCGGGTTGTCCAAGCAACAACGGGGCGCGCGTTTTTCTGCCTTGATCTCCCTTTGGGCCATAAATGAACCGTTGAAACCCGGCTTCTATCGCATCTACGATTTCGTGCTCGAACCTCGCTCGCAATGGACCACTAACCAATTGAGTGACGAGATCACGCGAGCGAAAGCTCTCCACATAGCCGGACAATTTTTGCAGCGCATAAGGATCATGTTCTGCCATCCGCCAATGCCGTTTGAGGCATTGCGAAGATATGCGTGTCCGCGGGGTCCCGCCGTACACCAGGCGCTTTGCTTGCCCCGCTTCATCGCGATTGAGCAACGAGGCGGTGTAGCTGTGCAACGTGTGAATTTGCAGGAAACGTGGGGCAGTCATGATTGCAGTCCGATGTCAGGGCCTTGTGGCTGATGCCGATTATCTGGCGTGGCCAAACAAGGTGTTTCTTGATGCCGAAGGAAAGGGAAAATTCCGCCGCAGTCAACGCAACCAGGTGTTTGACTGTGGACCGGAAGGCGGATTTCCTCGCTAGCCCCGCCTGGTCATCAGTGCGCCAGCTCTCACGAACCCAAGTCTTTACCCATTAGATAAGCGCTACGAGAGCTGTTGAGCGCCCGAACCAGAGAGCTAAAGTAGAAGAGAATCAATGCTCTTTGGCCATAACAAGTGTGGCTGCCACCACTCCGGAATTCGGCTGCCAGAATATGGTTCGCAAACTGGAATCATTCGCTCGCTAGCGGTCCTCGAGCGCAATCAAGGTTCCGAAGCGCTCCTCAAGTTGCCTTTGTAGAAATCTTCTGGCGGCCTTTTCCGCCTCTCTTCGTCTTGCTGAGCCGCAGGGTACGGTGGGAAGCGCAATTTCGAGAAGGCTGGCGGCTTCTCTCGCGAGTGCCGTCGCCTGTCTGGCCTGGAGTTCCATCTCCTGCTCGACGTCCCCTGAAGCTTTTGCGCGGACCAATGACCACAACCATGGAAAGAACATACGGTCGATGGTTTGGTCCAACTGGTCCGAAAAACTGTCAGCAAATCGGAAGTCTCTCGATTGCAGCGCCTGCTTGTCACCATTCGCAACCGCCAGAGCGATCGCAACGCGCACGGCCGTCACAACATCAAGGCTTGCCTCCAGCAGCACCCGCGCCGCACCTTGTACAACCTCGGGTTCATCATCAATGAGCTCGGCAATATCGTCCGGCAGAAGAATTAGCCGCTCCTTGTAGCCGTTTGTGCGACCCTGGCTGCGAGCAAGCGCTGCCGCCAAGATCGCAGAATGCCGATCACCCTCCTGTCGTTTAGCCGATTCAGGCAAATGCCAATTCGGCCCGAGCAGCAAATCAACCATTCTGCGATAATCGAATTCTCCTTCGTTCAAGGTGAGTGACTTTAGGTCACGCCTGTGGATGGGCGCCCATATGTCGCCCAGGTTGCCTTTGAAGTCAGAAGAGGAGATTCTTGGTGATGATGAGATGCCAGTGTTCGCGACTATACTGTCATCTTGATTCACAAGCCGGACGCGCCGGCAAACCTCGATAAAAAGCGGGTCGAGCTGCGCAAGTGAGAGTTGCTCATTCTCGGGCCATGGCACGGTCCAGACCAATCCAACGTCGCCAGCGGTCATATATCCAAAGTGGTTGTCCTCGAGAACTCGCTTGCGATGTTTCAAGGCAATAGCAACGTCGCGCCTAAACCAGGCGCCCGGTCTTGGCCTGGCATCAGTCTGTGACTTTACGGGAACCCGGGACAACATTGGCCGGGAGGACGACCCTCCATTCATCCTTGCGATCCCGTAGTTCTTCTTGCCACCGAACCCATCCCCGGTCTGCATGGCAACGAGCGCAAAGGCCCAGTCCTCCGCTTCTGCCAAACGCATCTGGTTCTGTTTCAGATCGTGGTTCTTCGCCAAGATTAGCACATCGAGCGCGTCCGGGGCAGTAACCGTTTGCGTCCAGACCACTTCGGGTTGACAGGGCGGTTGGAGGAATGCCGGACTGCTGAGATCTGGTACGACGAGTGTCCAGGCTGCGTCATTCCCTGCATCAGCGGTCAGGTTGCTCAGCAAGGTCCGCCATCGAGTTTCGCTTTCAGGCAACGTGATCTCGGCAGCCCTGTCCATTGCCAAAGCTGCCAGCTGGACAGTAAACATGTGCCATGCCGGCATCTGGTGGGGCCTCAAGGCAGTGAGGTCGTCAACTTCATCCCTCGCCAGTGATGCGAGTAAGCCGGGAAGGGTAAGCTTGAGGCCTTGCCGCAAGGTGAAAGTCGGCTCCAGCAGCAGATTGTGCATCCCCGCTGTCTTTCGCCAGTTCTCAAGAGTGTCAAGGGCGCAGGGGATGTCTTAGAAAATGCCATTCTTGCAGAAGGGAAAATCCAACTATTTTGCCCGGCAGGACATCACCAGCGCGATTGGCGTGTGTTCCGGATGCGTGTGCCTGCCCCGCCCCTTTGATCTGGCGGGGTGCATGTCTCGAACCACACAAGGACAGCTGCACGCGTCGCGTTAGGACCAATCCTGCTTTCGGTTGCGACGCGCCACCAACGCCGGCCACAGGGCTTCCGGACAAAAAGCACATCGCGTCCGGCAATGTATTGGAGCGCCGCAGTCTACCAAGGGAAGGGCAAGAGCCCCAACATCAAGATCAGAGGGTGGTGACCCAAGCTGACTTTTTTCGTCTCAGCCCGCTACATGAAAGCCGAAAGTGCGCGAGCGACCTTTACCTTGCCGCCCTCGGTTATCTTGACAATCACACGCCGGCGATCATCCCTGTCTTGCTCCCGGGTCAAAAGATGCATGGAGTCAAGGACCTGTATCCACCTGAGGCCAGTGGTGGGAGGGCATGCAGCTCCGATGCAGGCGCTGGTGATGGAGATCTCTCTTTCGGTATCGGCGGCCACATAGAGATCGAGCAGAATGTCCCACGCAGGGCTCGTTGCGAAACCCTCCATTCCGAAGACCTTGTCCACTTCTCTTCGAGCAGCATAAATTTGACTTGCAGCGGCGACAAATGCCTCCTTGGTCGGCATTCTCCCCGAGCTATTTCCCGACAGGATGCGCAACTCTGTCGTCAGCGCCTCAATCTTGTCTACCAATAGTCGTTGCTGGGCAGGATCTTTTGCATCGGTCAAGAAGCGTCGGGGGAAATTGCTCTGCTTCATCACTTTGCTTGCCAAGAGGACCTCCGTTCTGTCCGTGCGCGGACATCAGTGGAAAAACGATATTGACCCGCTTCCGGTTCCCTCTCTGGTAACGAATCAGCGATTCGCTGCGTATTCGTATTTTTACGTAGAACCTTGTTGAATGCCTTTTGGTTTCTGTTTCCCCGGCGACAAAGTGCGTCGCCAATGTTTTTTGGGGATAGAAGTCGGCAGCTCTCGCTTAATCGCGGATTCATCCTTGAAAATTCAGGGAGTTGCGTGATTGGGAGGGATTCTGGGATGCTGTCGGCCCAAGACGAGCTGCTCGCAAGGCGGCTCGAGTCACTGTAACGATTTGGGACCGTCCACCGAAAAAACTTGCGTTTCGAGTGCAAAAAGCGCCGTAGGGAGCTGCGCCGCCCTCTGCTTTTGTAACAAATTCGGGAATTGCTCAAAAAGCTGGGAGATTAGGTGAGGACGATGGAGGACCGGGAGAGCTTGACGCATCAAGCCCCGATAGACAGAGCTATCGCAATGGCTGAGGCTGTGCTGCACGAGTGTGATGAGCACGGTTTTGTCTTTGCGGCAATCGATGTTTCTTCTGCCTTGGATAAGCTTCGGGCAATCAAGGACGGGTCGGAAACAGAATAATCGTAGTTTGCAGGCAAAGTTCTTCGCGCCTACGATACCCAAATGTCGACTCAGGATGCTTTTGCCGTTTTCGACTCCTTGACAGCCAGGCAACACGAGACCTTGGCTCTTGCTGCTACGCACATGACGTCGAAGCAGATCGCAATCGAACTTGGCCTGGCGCCTGTCACCATAGACAAGCGCATTGATGTCGTTCGCGCACGCCTCGGCAATATTGCGCGGACCGATTTGTTGCGGCTCTATTCGCAATGGATCGACATGCATGATCGAGCCATAGATGACCCAATCATACTGGCTATCCAGCGCGGTAAGCAGGCAATGACGGCCTTGCAGCCAGCGGATCGCGCCCTGACCTTTGCCGACAGCCTTTCCAGTGACTTTCGACAAGATCGGGCGAGTGATCTGGTCCGGTTGCGTCCGGGACTGAGACCCTCGGATCTGGGCGTGGGCGGCAAATTGCTTTGCATCCTCGGGGGAGCGGTGGCGATGATGGTCGTCGCAGTCCTCTCAGTTGCATTTGCCAACGCGCTCATGTCCCTGTTCTAGGGGGTCTCCTCCCGGTTTACGCAGACCAAAGGAGAAACCATGTCCCTCACTCTCGATGCAGCCACGGCCCGCCTGGCACGTGAAATGTCCGCCTCGGAAACCGCCATTGATGACGCGCTCGTTTCAGCAACTTCACTGATGCATTCCGCAGCACTTGCTCAACGCGAGTTTGCTCATCTTGCCCCTGCGGTCAGGTCTCAATCGACCATGCTTCACCTTAGCAAGCTCATGTCGGGCCTTATCGAAGCACGCGGCGAAGCGCTTCGTGTTCATGGGCAACTGCTTGACATTGGGCGCGAGATGGGCGCTACCGAGAGCCCCTATTGCCCGCCGAAAAACGAGATCGACACGAACCCGCGCAAGGCAGCCTGACTTGCCAGAATGGCGATGAAGCGGCACCAAGCGAGGCTATGGCAAGATTTCTTGTTCAAAGCATCCTCATATTGGTCGTCTTCATCGCCGCCTGGCGAATTGGCGGCAAGCCAGAGCGTCTTGTTGCCAGCATTTATGCAACGATGCTCCTCGCATCGACCTGCTACGCATTGCTTGGCGGTGCGGAGGCCGACGCAGACTATTCCGATTTGCACGGCTTCCGTTTCTTGCTTGACCTTCTTGCCCTTGTCGGCGTTGTTATCGTGGCCTTATCTTATGATCGTTGGTGGACACTATGGGTAGGTTCGGTGCAATTCATCGCCGTCATGCCCCATCTTTTGCGGATGGCGGATGTGCCGCTGGAACCTATAGTATATGCGATCATGGAACGCTGGCCAGTCTGGATCGCGGTCGGGATCACGGGCATTGGAACAATGCTCCACATGAAACGAGCGAAGGAGACGAATTGTTGCGCCTGAGCCAACTTCTGGCGCCGCTCGAATCCAAGCCTGACCAGATCGCAGCGCGCCTTCTTACCCGCTTCGGCTCTTTGGGCAAGCTTGCGCAGGCTCCTGTTGCTGAGTTGCGTGAGGCAGCAATGGCTGGCGAACTTTGGGCCAACGCGCTTATTGCTGTAAGGCAATTGCTCGAAGCCGGTGTTCCAGACAGGGAGGCCAGCGCATACGAAGGCCGTGATCAGCATGCATTGTCAGCACGGTTGCTCGCGACCATGCGCAATCTGACCGAAGAGCGCCTTGTGGCAATATTCGCTGATTGCAAAGGGAGCGTTATCGCCGAGGAGACCATCGCCGAAGGGTCACGTGCAACCGTTCTTCTTTCACCGCGCCAGGTGTTTCGCAAGGCTCTCCACCTCGATGCCAGAGGCATCCTGCTCATCCATAATCATCCGTCAGGAAGTGCCGAGCCAAGCTTGCTCGATATCGAGAGCACAAGGAAACTTGCGAGACAAGCGGTCGATCTTGGGCTTATCTTGATCGACCACCTCGTCGTGGGAGCTCAGGAGGTGACCAGCATGAAGTCGCGGGGGCTGTTTTGAGCACTTCTGAATCTAGAGATGAATTGCACGCCGAAGCGCTTTACCGACTGGCGGAAGACAAGGCCTCGGCACGACGCGGCGAAGCCGAGCTGGGAGAAACTGGTCGCAAGGCCGAGGACACGCTCAATGACCTTCGGCTCTTGTCAGTCGCCATTCGCGAGCTTGAACGCCGCACGGTGCGCCGGAGGGAATTGCCCCCCGAACTCTTTGCCGATGCGGCTTGGTGCATTCTGCTCGACCTGTTCATTTGCGAGCATCAAGGGTTCGTGATCGCCCTGTCGACGGGCTTCAAGCGATGGCAACTGTCCGAGGCAACTGCGGTGCGATATATCGCCGCATTGCTCCAGGCCAATCTGGTTTCAAGGGTGCGAGGCGTCATGTTGCCAGCGCAGGAGGGGCTCCAGCTTACCGACTATGGCCGCCTGATACTCAAGCGCGTCCTTGCGGCCTACGATTAAGCAACCACTTGCAACCCAGAGCGAAGACATATCGGATAAGTCCTCTTGATTCCAAGGGCTTATCGAAGGCATACGCGCGCAACAGCGGTCTGCATCTTGCCAAACCACCGCGTCTGCCCTTTGTTGCCTGTCGGACCGTCGCCCACAGTAGCCGATCGCATGATGTGCTATTGTACCGGCAGTGCCGGTGCCGGGTCCGCGCTGTCGCGAAGCCCCATAGGCCCGGCCAGTGCTCAAGATCTGCGCGCTCGAGCGATGAAGGCGATTGACGATACCTTGCCAACTGGATTCTGGACCAGTCAGGATAGGAGCATAGATCGCTTACACCCATATGTGCCAGGTGAGGGGGCGTAACTGGCGAACGCATATGGCGTAGGTCAGGTAACAGCAGGCGCCCCTGCATCGGCCCGAGTGGATCCATCTGCCAAGTGAAGGACCAAGAACCGAGGGTGAACCTAGCGGGCTGTTTCGGCTGGGTGAGGCCGAAGTTGAGAACAATGGGCAAGCGCAGTTGAACAAGATGTGACGCCGAAGCAGTACGACGTCATCGAACGGGAATCTCCAACACCGATCATGCTGCAACACTCATCAAGGCAAACCGGCCATCGGGCCTGAGCAAGGCCCAACAGGTTCGGATTCGATCGATGTGGCTGGGTCAGGTCACAGACAACAACCCATCCCTGCCATCCCGGCCCCAGCAGGCCGCACCATCCCTTCGCCAAAAAGAAGAAACCCCGGCGAAACCGGGGCTTCTGTTTAGTGATATTCATCAACCGAGGCTTACCGGCCTCCAAACAGTTCGCGAAACCATTTCCACATGATACTTCCCCTTTAAAGACAAGAACCATATGGTTAACATGAGATAAACAAAACGCAAGTGGTCTCAAGCAGCCTCATTTGCCACTTGAAGCACCCCAATTATCTCGGGCATCGTAATCGGCCTCGAAAAAAGAAATCCCTGCGCTTGGTCGCACTCCATGCGCGCAAGCAGCTTCATCATCGCCGTTGTTTCCACGCCCTCCGCCACAACTCGCTTGTTGAGCGAACGGGCTAGCGAAATCGCCGACTTAACGATCATGCGCTTTTCTTCATTCGTCTCCATTCCTATGACGAAGCTGCGATCGATCTTCACTTCATCAAAAGAGATGTGAGACAAGCGTTCGAAATTGGATACGCCAACCCCGAAATCATCGATTGATACCTCGACGCCCATCTTCCTCAAATGAGTAATGGAATCTGCAACAAGATCCATCTCACTGCTTCGAAATGTCTCTGTAACTTCAAGAATGAGATTGCGTGCCGGGACACGGTGGGCGGCAATCAGCTGCTCGACTGCCAGAGGAAAGATCGGGTCCTGCAGATCGAGCACAGACACATTGACTGCAATCTTGAACATCGGAAACACGCCAATTGCCCTGTTCGCGTCACTCAAAGCTCTTCCAAGGACCCACCGGGTTACTTGGTCCGTTCTTTGGTGTGATTCGGCGAGTGCCATCAGTTCCTCGATATTGACTTGACCTCGCAAGGGGTGGTGCCACCGCAGCAAGGCCTCAGCTCCCACGATGGCGCGGGTCTTCAGGTCAACCTTGGGTTGATAGAGCAGCTCAACCTCCTCGTTGTGTATTGCGCTTTCCATCTCGGACAATATCTGGAGTTGCCATCTGTCCGCCCCGCCCTTTTCCCGGTCACCAATGACGAAGAGCATGCCTTGAAGCGAGGCATTCTCGGCACTTTGTATCGCATTTTCACTTCTCTCGCGGAGGGGCACATCATAGCTGATGTCGACGCCGATGGATGTTGCAAGATCAGGCCTGTTGTCGCCGACGTTGACGCCCTTGCGCAAAACGGCGTGAATGCCCTCGATATGCCCACGGACATCTTGGGAAGGCAGTTTCAAACGTGTCCACACCAGCGTGTCCTTGTGGAACGCAATTTCGCTATCGGGTTCTAGGACCTTCATTACAGCCAGAACCCTCGACAGGAGTTCTTCTATTTCCACCGGAGAAAGAAGCGCGGACATGGCCGCAAAATTCCGGATCTTGAGGGCATATACGTCCTTTTCGGGAGAGGGACGGGTTGTTTGCATTGCCGTGATCCGCCGCAAGCCTGTTGATCCATGAAAACTGCGCGCAGCGATCCGGTGCAGCCGCGTCTGTGCGATCGCCAGGCAAAGCGCCGCTGGCATGACGTCAATATTGATGCTCAGATAATCCAGCCCCAGAGGCCCGATGATCAGGGCTGCGACACTGAAGGCTAGGAGGCGCCAGGATGGGCGTGATCGGCGTGCTTGCCAGATTATTGCAAACGAGATCAGCACGAGCGGCGGCAACCATCCAAGGTCGATTGGCATTCCGCGCTTGAGAGTCTCTGCCCCAATGACATGGAAATAGACCCCCGGGACATAGCCACGAAAAGGCATGGCGTGAAAGTCGCCCGCCGTTCGACTGGAGGGCGCGACCACCACATCCCGGCCCACAATCGCCCCAGCGGAGAGATCGCCCGATAGTGCGTCAACATAGCTGATTGTGGGAATGGTCTTGTAATCGATCGCGAAGTCCGGCCTGTAGTGGCCCTTGCCATGTTCAAGCCGGGCCAGTTCCGCAGACATTGACCGATTCTCCGTACCGAGAATCATCGTGTGCGTCGGAAATCTGACCGAGAGACCGAATGGCCCCTTCTCACCCTCGATCGATACAATCTCTACCGCTTCCCTGAAGCGCTGGTGAGGCAGGATGTGAGCAACGCGCCCATCGCTTTGCTCGATATCGGTAAAGCCGCCGAAGAAGATCCGACCCTTGTGGCGCTCGAGCGCCGCCCGCAGCTTCTGG
>Ga0189284_100323_pt1 | contig 34502 bp, 30 predicted proteins | sample N32C7minimetaG_FD_130314 | JGI IMG/M metagenome (GOLD analysis project Ga0189284, IMG submission 130314) | Marine microbial communities from the Costa Rica Dome - N32 C7 mini metaG | ecosystem: Environmental > Aquatic > Marine > Oceanic > Photic zone | place: Costa Rica: the Eastern Pacific...
CTATGATCTGGGATACATTGACCTGGAGCAAAGAACATTACAGACAATCGACAACCCGTTCGGCACGAGGTTGTAACCCATGTCTCCGGTACAAACTGTTACCTATGTCTTCGGGCTGGACACACAAAGAAGTGGTGCCGCTGATAGGACTCGAACCTACGACCCCATCATTACGAATTTTGCCGTCCTGCTCTTGGACTTGACCGGACCAGGCCAGCCAAAATCGCATAACTCATTACGAATAAATTGTTATTTGGAGACGCGCTCTTGGGCGGTGCTGGACCGAGCCAGTGAACATTTGACGTACATTCCCTACTAATCCCCTACTAAGCGAGCACACCCCACACCATGCACGGCTCTAGCGTACTCCAGGCCGGTTCGCACTCTGGGTACAGGCCCTCTCATGAGGTTAGGTGAACCCTAGAAGCAGACACTTCGACACATTGCAGCTAAGGACAGCTTCGAGCCCATAGTAACCAATGCTGCATTGCAATCGATTGTAAGCTAAACGCTGAAAGCTGCCATCGATGCCCGTGGGTGAGCGGCACTACTGCCGAGAGCCAAATCGTCTCCTTGCGGCGGTTGCGGTCAATTTTGACTATATCCGCTTCAGCGGCGAGAAATGCCGATGAACGAATGGCAATACTTTTTTGAGGAAAATTGCTTTGACATATTTTTGCTGCCAGTGGCAAAAATTCCCGAATTTCAGTTGCTAGAACCAGTGGGGCGGTCAAGGCTGAACATCTCGGTGACGCGCGCATAGTCTCGATATCCCAGCCGAGCGAGTGGCTGAAACTTCGTGACATCGAAAATCCCATCGATCAGGAATTCATCGCGTACATGGATACCAGTGACTTCGCCAAAAACCACGATGTTGGCCTCTCCCGGCAGATCAACGATTTTGACCAACTTACACTCCATGCTGGCTGGGGCCGCTGCAACGCGTGAACATGCGATGGTTGCGCAGTCTTTTCGAGCCAACCCTGCAAGGTCGAACTCATCGACGTTGCGCGGTGCAAGGGCCGAGGTCGCGTTCATAGCATGGCGCATTTCAAACCCAACGACGTTAACGCAGAACACGCCTGTGTCGATGATGTTCCCGACCGTGTCTTTGCCGCGCTCGCGATCCGGTTTGCTGGCGGTTGAAGCGAACATGAGCTGGGGCGGTGCATAAGACGCTCCGTTAAAGAACGAATAGGGCGCGAGGTTCTCTGAACCGTCAGCCCCACGCGTCGAAATCCAACCGATGGGGCGCGGTGCGATGAGCGCGTTAAAGGGGTTGTGTGGCAGGCCATGCCCGTTGCGCGGCTCATAGAACATGACCGATTTCCTAATGCTTACAGTCTGCGCCGATTGAGTTTGGCGCAGACCAAAACCTTCGCCTTAAGCAGCTTGATTACGCAGATCGCGGTTCATGGTATAGGTACCTATATGGGATGCCTCCGCGAGAACATGGCCTTTGATCGCGGCCAATGCGTCGGGGCCTGTAAAAGTGCCATCGAGGTCAACCCGTTCCACATCCAGCGCATAGACAGTGAAATGATAGTGGTGGACGATGCTGTCATTCCATGGAGGGCATGGGCCATCATAACCGCCATATTCGCCTCCCATGTCTGCATCGCCAGAGAACCAATCGGTGTAACTGTTAATACCGGTTCTGCCGTAAGATCGCAGCCCGGCAGTTTTACCGCGAGGTGTCACGCCAAGGCTGTCTGCGCCCTCGGCGATCCCACGTGTGGCGGCAGGGATGTTCACCAAAACCCAGTGATAGAAGTCTACCCGTGGCAGATCAGCGGAAACCGTTTTGCCCTCTTGGTTCACATCTTCGCCCGATGATGGCACGTCCGGGTCGTGCATGATCACGGCGAAGGACTTTGTACCTTCTGGCACGTTTGACCAGCTAACCTCGGGGTTGACATTGTCAGAGGTATCGAACCTGCCTTCCGCAGGGATTTTGCCGAAAGCGAATTTTTCTGGGATCGGCGCGCCATGCGCCCAAGCTTTGAGAGTGATGTCCATGGGATTGGTCCTGTTGCAAATGAAGGGGGGAGCGCCTCGACAGGTTGCCGAGGCGCGTTGCTTTAGCGGTTGTAAACGGCGGTGATGGTTGAAGAGGCCAAGCTGTTCGCGTTCACCATGAAGCCCGCAAGCGCGTTGCTGACCGAATTGTCGATCTCAAGCGTAGTGCCCAAAGCGTGGACAGTGAACTCATAGCGGTGAACTTCACCGGGAGGAGGACATGCGCCGCCAAAGCCTTCTGCGCCGTAGTCATTTGTAAGCTGGACGCCGCTCACGTCGCCGCCGCCCGGCAGCGATGTCACATCCGCAGGAATGTTGAAGGCGAACCAGTGCCACCAGCCCGAACCTGTAGGTGCGTCAGGGTCATAGACCGTCACAGCGAAGCTTTCAGTGCCTTCAGGCGCGCCGGACCATTCCAGTGTTGGAGCCACATTGCCACCTTCACAGCCGAAGCCTTGGAAGACGAAGTCAGAGCTGAGCTGCCGACCCTCAGCGATATCTGGGCTGGTCAGTGTAAAACCATCGGCCATAGCGGGGGCGGCGAGTGTTGTTGCCATTGCAGCGGCGAGGAAAACGTTACGTGTCATTGGGATAACTCTTTCTGGGATTGTTTGTTGCTGGTGAAGCTAACTTAGCCATCGCAAGGCGGTGCCGCTTCCGGCTCCCAATCAAGAATTATCAGATTTCGATCAATCTGAGGCTAAACGGATTTCTTTTGGCTTGATCCCGAACCTTTTGCGGAATGAATCGGAAAAATGCGACGGTGTTTTGAACCCGCAATCTAACGCAATTTCAGACACTTGAGCGTCCGTCGTCTGCAATAGGCTTAGACCATGTTCCAATCGTGTGTGCAGTAGAATTTTGGCAAAGCCTTGCCCGCTTTTTGAAAGCCAGCGACGCATCGTCGCCTCGCTCATTGCGAAATGTTCGGCGACCTCTTCCGCTATCCAAGAGTGACCTAAGTCGGTCTCAATCAATCCGCGCACTTGACTGATTGGGTCGTTTTCAACCTGTGTTGGCAATTGGAATCCCTGCTCGCGTAGCCATAATAGCGGCTCCAACAATCGATGATCCCGGATTGAGACCGGTAGGGCGTCGTTGTCCAAGGTGTCTTGGATCAGCTTCAGAATGAGTGACGTATTGTTTTCAGCCCTGCGAACGATCTGTACTCCCTGTGCGGCGTTCGACTTTGGCAAATCAGAGAACACTGAATTGATCAGGTCGTGTGAGTAACTGACACCTAATGCGCGATAGTCCCATTCCATAACAGGGCGGTTTTCCATCGTTACCATTGAGCCGGGCGGGAAGATCATCAGATCGCCTTCTTCGCCCAACATCTCGCCCTGAGATGGGCTCAGCACGTATTTGCTGCCGCGTTGAATGAAGAAGAAAAACGTCAGGCGAAAGTAGAGTTCTGTGAACGTGGCCGTGGTCGCCTGCGTAATGGGGTAGATCGAAACTTTGCTTTCCACGGTGTGTCCTTGAGTGTTGGGGCGCAGCATTGATAATCGCGGCGCCCCTTTTTTGTCAGGCTACTTTTGCCAGTGTTGACGGCACACCACCGGCGAGCAATGCCCCGCCGCCGGGTGCAACCTCGGTTAGATCCAAGCTACGCAAGATTTGGCGCGTTGTAGCGACCGACGCTGACAACGTTGGTAGGCCTGATGCGCGTTCTATCATTTCAATAGATGGCAGAGATGGCATCTGAACGCAGGCCGAGGCGACGATCGCATCGACGCCGCGCAAATCAAGTTTTCGCCATAACTCGGCTGGAGCAGTCGGGTCTTGAGAAGCAACTTCGAGGTTGTCGGGAATTTCAAGGGCAAGGAAATCCTGCACCTCAATGCCCTCGTTTTCAATGTAATCGACAACCAGTTCCGTAAGCGGTTTCATGTAAGGGCAGATGATCGAAACCTTCTTGATCCCCATATCTTTGAGACCGTCAATCAGCGCACCAGCGGAGTTCAAGACAGGCGTGGGACAGCCGTTGTCGACAGTGGCTTGGTTCAGTTTTTTGTGGGATTCACGGTGATATCCCAACCCCATGGACATGATCGCCACGAGGCAGGCATAGGCTTGGACCTCTACCGCGGCGTCAGACAGTTCAGTAGCGCAACGTACGCTGTCCGCGTCCATCGCCTCTAATTCTTCTTTCACAACGCTCTTCATTCGCATCCGGGAAGAGTGGAACGTAAAGCGTTCTGGCAAAATGGTTTCGCGCGCTTTTAAAAGTGCTGGGATTTCGGTTTCCATTGTCACGTTAGAACTGGGAACGATCAGGCCAACGCGGCGATAATTTGATGTGCAGGACATAGAGATTTCCTTCGGATTTGGAGATTATAGTGCTGGACCCATCACGGCCTCTGGCAACCAGGTGGCGATGCCGGGGAAGACACACAGCAAGACAATGGCGAGCAGCATGCAGGCCACGAAGGGCAGCGAGCCTTTGAGAATGGTCTTCAACGAGATCTCCGGCGCAATGCCGTTGATCACATAGAGGTTCAGACCAACCGGTGGTGAGATCAGGCCGATTTCCATGTTGATCGTCAGAATGACAGCAAACCAGATTGGGTCAAAACCAGCGGTTGTGATGATCGGCAACAGGATGGGCGCTGCCATCAAGATGACTGCAACAGGCGGCAAGAAGAAGCCTGCGATGATCAGGAAGATGTTCACTGCAATCATCAAGACCCACGGGTTTACATCCAACGTGCCGATCCAAGTCGCGATACTTTGAGTGATGAACAGGCTCGACAGCATGTAGGAAAACACACCCGCTGCGGCGATGATGAACAGGATCATCACGCTTTCTTTGGTGCTGTCCTGCAGGATCGTCCAGATCTTACGGACGTCGTAGAGTTTGTAGATCACGATAGCGACTGCGAGGCACAACAACGCACCAACGGCGGCTGTTTCAGACGGCGTCGCAACACCGCCGTACATCGCGTAGAGCACACCGACGATGATTCCGATGAACGGCAATACGCGTGGAAGGACTTCGAACTTCTCTTTCCAGGTGTAGCTGCGAGCAGTCAGCAGATTGGTGTCACCAGACCGCCAAGTCGCATACAGCGACCAACCCATAAACAGTCCTACAAGCAGGAGACCCGGAAATACACCGGCCAAAAACAGACGGCCAATCGAGGTCTCGGTTGCGACGCCGTAAACGATCATGGTGACAGAGGGCGGGATTAGGATGCCCAATGTACCGCCTGCCGCGATGGAGCCTGTGGCGATCTCTTCTGGGTAGCCGCGTTTGCGCATCTCTGGGATGCCCATTTTGCCGATCGCGGCACAGGTGGCAGGGCTGGACCCAGACATTGCCGCGAAGAGCGCACATGCGCCAAGGTTTGAGATAACCAAACCACCGGGCACGCGAGTCAGCCACCGCTCTAGCGCTTCGTATAGGTCAGCCCCTGCACGGGTTGAGGCGATCGAAGCCCCCATGATGATAAACATCGGGATCGACAGCAGCGCGAAGCTGTCGAGTTTTCCAAAGAAAATCTCGGGCATCAGCTCAAGAGAGCGCATGCCGTCAAAGATCACCAGAAAACCTGCTGAGACGACGAGCAGCCCAACACCGACGGATACGCCAGAGAACAAGACAAGGATGGTACAGATGCCGACAAGGGCACCAAGAATAAGGGGATCCATTACGATGCATCCAGCCCAAAGGGCGTTTCGGATTTCGTGAGAAGGGCAACGAGATCGGCGATCAGTTGCAGTAGCAACAGGCCAAAGCCGATAGGTAAGGACAAATAGGGTATCCACAACGGGACGGCCGTCACAGTGTCCGACGTCCAGCCCCGCGCCCAAGCAAAGTGCCAGTATTCATAGCCGTAAAATAGCATCACGCATATAATGGCGATGGAGAGCGTCAGGGTGATGATAGCCAGGCCAAAACGCGCTTTGCCTTTGAGTGCCAGTGGTATGAGGTCGACATTCACGTGACCCCGCTGAAACTGCACAAAGGGCAATCCGATAAGGGTCGCAGCAATCACCAAGAAGACCACGATCTCGGTCTGCCAAACGGTTGAGCCGCCCAACGCGAAGCGGATGAAGATCATTTGGCAGGTTAGAAAGACTGCGGCCAAAATCATCAACGCAGAGCACCAGCCAGCGACACTAGAGGTATTTTGGACCGCACGCACAAAGGCATTCTCGCTCTTTGTGCGTTGGGTAGCCGAAGGGGCATGGCCAGCCATGACGTTTTCCTTCTAAGAGGTATGAGATGGGCGAGAGGCAGTGTGCCCCTCGCCATTGGGTTCACTCGACCGCGAGCGCCATATCAAGCAGCTCTTGGCCGCCTTCGACTTCAGCCACAAAGGCGGCGTAGGATGTTTCCTGGGCCAGCGCCTGCCATGCCGCAAAATCATTCGCTGTCATTTCGGCAATTTCAACACCAGCTTCTCGAAACACATCAACCGATGCGGCATCCTGCAGCTTGGCTTGTTCGAGATAGTGGGCTTCGGCGACCTCGGCCGCAGCCAGAAGCGCTGTTTGTTGCTCTTCGGACAGACCCTCGAACGTGGACTTGTTCATCAGCAGCGGTTGGTACAAGAACCATAACGCAATGTCGGACGCAGGCGTGTAGCAGGCCACCTGTTCAAAGATCCGGTATGACATGAAGGACGAAGAGGACGTGTTCGCCGCGTCCAAAACGCCCGTCTGCATGGCCGAATAAATCTCGGATGACGCCATAGATGTGATTGACGCGTCCGCGCCCACCAGCATCTGCTCAAACGACTTACCCGCCGCACGGGTCTGCAAGCCAGCCACGTCATCTGGGTGGGTAATACAGGTGTCCTTACCCACAAAACCGCCGGCCAGATATCCATGGACGAGCACCATCACATCATCTTCGGCCATCTTTGCCTCAAGCGCTTCCATAAAAGGCGACTGGCTCAGGCGGGCGGCATGATCGTGGTTCTTTACGAGGCCTGGCATAAGGGTAAGGTTGAACGCTGGTTGCTGGCCACCTGCATAGGACAGTGGGAAAACTGTCATGTCTAACTGCCCGCGCGATAGAGGACGGTACTGTTCTCTGGGGGCGAAAAGCGACTTCGAAGGGAAGATGGTGATCTCAAGATCGACACCAGCTGCCGCGACTTCATCAGCGACAATCTGAGCCACTTCGTGACGTACGTCACTGGTGGACCATTGATGAGACAAGCGCAACTCCTCCGCCTGCACGCCCCCCCCTGCCACAGCAAATAAGCACACGGCTGTTTGGATAAGTTTGTTCATTTTGATTCCTCCTATGGATTTTTATAATCCATATATGTATCCATATAGCAATCAAAAAAATCCTGAAGCTCCGAAATAGGCTGGCGAAGAAACTTTTCCGTGGCTATGAATTGAAAAAAGGATCCGGAATGGCGCGCGCATCAGACACGCTCATTGAGCAGCTAAAACACGAGATATTCAGTGGTTTTCTGAAGCCTGGCGATCAGCTGGAAGAGGCTGATCTTGCTGCGCGTTTTAGCGTCAGCCGCACGCCAATCCGTGAGGCCATCCGATCATTGGTTGACTGCGGATTGCTGGTGACGCGCCCACGCAAGGGCGCCATGGTGCGTGTTCTGACTGCAAAAGAGCTCAATGATCTGTTCGAAGTTGCTGCTGAGCTAGAGGGCATGGCCTGTAGATTGGCAAGCGAGCAGCTCACCCTTTCGGGCAAGCAGGAAATCGAGTCAGGCTTGGAACTGTGCTGCATCGCTGCCGAGTCCGAAGACATTCCCGCATACGCTCAAGCAAACCTCGCGTTCCATGCAGCCATTCACACAGCGAGCAATAATGCGTCGCTCGTAGATCAATTGCAGCAGATTCAGGCACGTATCAACGTTTATCGCTTGATGCCCTATGAAGTCGTTGGGCGATTGGAAAAGTCCCTTACCGAACATCGAGAAATTAGTGATGCTATCTTTGCCAAGAACGGAGCCTTAGCTAACACGCTGATGCGCAACCACATGATGTTGCAGGGGGCTAGGTTGCCGAGCCTGCTAAATGCTTTGGAATAACTTATCTGAAGTTCGTTGATCGGCGACTTTCCATAGATGTTCCTAAGATCTGCGTGGGTGCAGCGTATGGCGCCAGCCCGTGCTAGGTGTTTTTCGCGAGAACCGTCCTGCGCACAAAGCAGACATTAGGTCGGAGAAATCAAACTGGCGGTTTGCCCGCGTAGACGACCTTGGCGCCATCCGCAGCGAATGGCTGCTGCGAGCCCATACTCCCGAATGCCGCACTTTTCCTAAATGGCCGCAACCTTCCAAAAACCGGCCTTCAGCTATCGACATTTTATCGTCACAGCTCGCTCATAAAAAACTTAACCCAGCAACTGGCAAGATTTCTCTAGGGTCTCCATCAGCATCCGCATTCGTTTGTTCAGGCGAAAGGCCCACCGCAAGGGCCATTAGGTCGTGAGTTGCGCAAGAATGCTCTTATAGATTTCGACGCCCTGCGCGCCAGTGACCAGATGCTGCCGATCAAAGACCACAGCAGGGACACCGCTAATACCCTGTTGAAGCCAGAACTGTTGTTCGTAACGCACAGCGTTTGCAAATTTTTGTTCGTCCAGAACAGCTTTGGCCTCGTCTCGGTCCAGACCGATTTCGCCGGCAATTTCAACAAGAACAGCGTCTGCTGACAAGTCTCGCCCATGGGTGAAATGCGCGGTGAACAGTGCTTGCTTGAGGTCGTTTTGGCGGTCCTGCTCTTGCGCCCAATGCAACAACTGATGGCTATTGAACGTGTTGTGCATACGAAGGCCTTCGGCAAAGTTAAACTCGAATCCAAGCTCTTTACCGCGCTCTGTCATCATCGCGCGATTTGCTGCCGATTGCTCTGGTGTCGTTCCGTATTTTTCGGCCAAATGCTCACCGATATCCTGTCCTTCGGGTGGCATGTTGGGGTTCAGCTCAAACGGATGCCAGTAGATTTCGTGATCTACATTGCTCGCCTCTAAAGCCGTCGCAAGTTGGCGATATCCAATGATGCACCAAGGGCACATCACGTCCGATACAATATCAATTCGAAGCGGGGATTTTGTGTCAGTCATGATGTGCGCCGTTGATCTTAAGAGTTCGCGTCAGTGCGTTTTAACAACGTCGTCGCCGCCAGTCTGCCGAAATCATTGGCAGCTTGCGGGCTCGCGCCTGTTACAAGGCGGCGGTCAACATAGACCGAGTTGTCGGCCTTTTTATTTATTGTCTCAACGCCCAACTCCGTCAGTTTTTCGCAAACCCACCACGGCATCGGCCCAGGCAAGTAGCCGATGATCGGCGTTTGCTTGTCGACTGCATCAGGGAACACAGCGATCTTATAGCCCTCATACAGGAAACCTGCGTCGTTTTTGGCGGCCAGCAAGGCAGCTGGGCCGTGACAAAGCGCAAGGGTATGAAGGCCCCCGTTGTGCGCCCAGTGCAGGACTTTGCCAAGGTCGGCATTGTCGGGCAATCCCAGCATCGCGCCGTGGCCGCCGGGGATGAACACAGCGGCATATGGCGCGTCATCCGTCAAGGAATTTGCGGCAAAATCGGCAAGGCTACCGGGATTTTCAAACGCCTCGGCAAAGTCGCGGTACAGCTTTTGGATGTCCGCGTCGTCAGCGGGCATTGCCCATTCCTCGATCGCGACCGGTGCGCCGGTAGGCGTGACAACATCAATCTCGAACCCTGCGTTTATCAGATGCAGCATCGGCAGGCCCATCTCGACAGGGTGATTTCCTGTCGAGAATTTCTTGCCATTGGCCATCGTCATGTTGCGCTCTTCGGTGCAGGTCATCAGCACGCGGTTTTTAGCTCCCTCAAAACGCGTCGCATAGGCGCCCCCGTCGTAGTCGGTCGTAGATGAGGTGCCCAACTTGAGCGCGAGGGGCGACGGGCTGAACGCTCCGTCGGCCGTGGGTGTTGGCTGCGCACGGAAGAGCTTGCGTAAGATGCCCATTTCAGTTGACCTCCTTGACGATCGTGTCGCGGGATTTGCGGACTTTGCCCATTGGCAGCAACCAGTCGCCGCTTTCGTCCCTATAGCCCAAAGGCATCAAAACAACCGACCGCAAGCCGCGCCCCTTCAAGCCAAGGATCGCATCCACGGCGTCGGGGTCAAAGCCTTCCATCGGGGTGCTGTCGACCTCTTGCTCGGCCGCGGCGACCAGAGCGATACCTAGCGCGATGTAGGCTTGGCGTGCTGCATGGGCGTAGTTCGTTTCGGCATCGCGGGGCAAGTAGTTTGACTTCAGGTTGTCATAATAGGCGTGCAGCATCGGCAAATCACCACGGGCCTGCACGTTCAGACTAACGACGTTGTCGATCCGCTCGGCCGTGTAGTTGTCCCACGCAGCAAAGACCAAGAGATGAGACCCATCGCTGATCTGAGCCTGCCCGCCTGCGGCCTCTGTGATTTGTGCGCGAATGTCTGGTTTGGTGACAACAATCAATTCAAACGGCTGTGTGCCGCTGGATGTTGGCGCCATGCGAATTGCCTCGATTATCGCGTCGACTTTGGCTTGCGGGACGGTTTTGGACGGGTCCATCTTTTTGGTGGCATAGCGCCAATTCAGAAGGTCGTTGAGTGGCTTGGCAGTCATGTGTTCGGTCCTATTGTCAGCGCCCGGGCTGGGCAGTATATATTTGTTACCAAATATCTATGAGGAACTATTTTGTACCGCAAGAAGGCACATATCTGAACCTTGGTCACACAAAGGGAACCTCCATGCTGGACGACAAACAATGCCCCGACTGCAAACGTATCAACGAGGTTCTGTCTCGTGTCGGTGACAGGTGGAGCGTTCTTGTCGTGATCTCGCTCGCGGAATACGGAACGCTGCGGTTCAACGAGCTGAAGCGCAACCTTGGCATCTCGCAACGAATGCTTAGCCTGACGCTGAAAGAGCTGGAACGCGACGGCCTTGTAAACCGCACCTACCATCCAACAATCCCGCCGAAGGTAGAGTATAACCTGACTGAGATGGGGCAGTCATTTCGAGAACCGGTCAGCGCTTTGGGGTATTGGGCGTTGGACAATCTTGCCAAAATTGATGCCGCACGCGATGCTTATGACGCGAACGCAACGACTTTACCCAGTTAACCTAATTTGAGTGGCGAGATCGATTTTGATCGCTAAGGGACAGGTCGAGAAGAGCAATACAAAACTCCTACCCCAGTTCCGTCGTCACTGCGACGGCTTTCTAGAGCAGAGCTTTAATTTGCTAGGGCGGATGTCGGAAAATGTCCGCAGTGCGGATCAAGCTATTGTCAGATTCGAACGTCTATTTCGGCGAGTGGGGCCGCGGATCATGTAAGTTCCAATATGTTAAATGTTGGTTTTGCGCCCTTCAGGCGGCCTACTAAACCCTGCAAACAACGCAAACCCGGCGAACCCCATCCCATTAACGGCTCCAGCAAACTCCAGGCGGGCTGGCGCTCTCGGTTCAGCTCCTCTCTTGATCTTCGGCGAACCCTAGAAGCAGACACTTAGACACATTGCAGCTAAGGACAGCTACGAGCCCGATCCGGCCATTCATCACACGCTGCAGGAGCACCCAAATTTGCATTGAGACATCTTACAGGGCGCCGTCCACAATGGACGCTGTGATTATGCTTCAGACGCCATGGGACGGCCATCTTGACGAATGCTCTTTCCGATCGTGAGCCCGTTCACCCTTTCCACGATAGCCGAAGCATCGATGCCGTGATGTCGGTACAGGTCGCCAATCGTCCCGGTCTGCCCGAAGTGTTCGACACCCAGAGGCACTGTTTGATGACCTGTCACCGATCCAAGCCACGCAAGTGTTGCAGGGTGGCCGTCGATGGCCGTGATGACCCTGCAGTGAGGCGGCAAGTCGGCCATTAGGGTTTCAATATGGGATTGAGCGGCTTTGTTCCCTCGTGACCGGGCGCGCTGCGCCGCCGTCCAGCCAGCGACCAAGCGGTCGGCGGAGGTCACAGCCAGCACACCGATGTCGCGGCGTCCTTCGGCGATTATCCCCGCGGCCTTGATCGCCTCTGGCGCCACTGCACCCTGGTATGCGATCACAACCTCGCAATTCGGTCCCGGCTTGCGCAGCCAATAGGCGCCGTCGATTGCACCTTGGCGGAAGGCATCATCAACGCGTTTGCCGGGCTGTTCAATTGGGTTGGTGGTCAGGCGCAGGTAGACCGAGCCGCCGATCTCATCGCGCAGCCAAGTGCGCTCATCGGGGTCCCCTTCACCATCTCTTTGAAGATAGTCGAAGGCCCATTCCATGATGACGGACAGCTCGTCCGCGAAGGCGGGTTCAAAGGAGGCCAGCCCGTCCTGGCTCATCCCGATCAGGGGCGAGCCCACCGACTGGTGCGCGCCACCCTCTGGGGCCAGCGTTACACCGGAGGGCGTGCCCACCAGCAGAAAGCGCGCATCCTGATAGCAGGCGTAATTCAACGCATCGAGGCCGCGGGCAACGAACGGATCATAGACCGTGCCGATCGGGATGAGCCGTTTGCCAAATAGGGAATGGGAAAGCCCCGCTGCGCCCATAAGCAGCATCAGGTTCATCTCCGCGATGCCCAGCTCGATATGCTGACCGTCCGGCGTGAACTCCCATTTCGCCGTCGAGGGAATGCGGTGTTCGATGAAGGCGTCCGCTTTGGCTGATCTCGCAAAGAGTTTGCGCCGGTTCACCCAAGGCCCCAGGCTCGTGGTGCCGGTCACGTCAGGGGAGGTCGTCAAGATCCGATCAGCGAGCGCGCTGTCGCCCTTAGAAAGGGTGTCCAGGATTTTGCCAAACGCCGTTTGCGTCGAGATCTCGGCGGAGGTATCGATCGCGATTTCGGGCACATCCAACTTGGTATCGGAATAGCGACGGGTGCCGCGGGCAAAGAACGGAACCTGAGATAGGAACGCACGCAGATCCTCAGGCTTCTCGACCGCAGCCATAGGATCCCATTCCGCGCCTTCGGCCACGCCCATATGGGCCTGCCATGCTGCAAATTGGGTCTTGTTCATCAGGCCGCCGTGGTTGTCCTTGTGGCCTGCGATGGGCGTGCCCCAGCCTTTGATCGTGTAGGCCAGAAAACAGGTCGGCCTGTTGTGGTCGATAGCGGCGAAGGTTTCGGCCATCGTCTCTACGCAGTTGCCGCCGAGGTTTTCCATCAACGCGGCCAGGTCTTCGTCGCTCCGTCGTTCGATCAGCGCACTCACATCGCCCTGATCGCCAAGATCATCCATGAGACGTTTGCGCCAGACCTCTCCACCCATGAAGGTCAGGGCCGCGTAATCCTGGTTCGGACAGGCATCGATCCATTCGCGCAGGCGCGTGCCGCCCGGCTCTGCGAACGCCGCGCGCTGCAAAGCGCCGTATTTGACGCGCACCACGTCCCAGCCGAAGGCGTCGAAGATCTTCTCGACCCGTTCAAACAGCCCCTCGCGAACGATCCCGTCCAGCGACTGTCTGTTGTAGTCGATCACCCACCAGGTGTTGCGCAGGTCGTTCTTCCAACCCTCCTGCAGGGCCTCATAGATGTTGCCCTCATCAAGCTCTGCGTCCCCCACGAGAGCAACCATGCGCCCCATCGGCGCGTCGCCGCCCCAGCTTTTCGAAGCGATGTAATCCTGAATGATCGACGCGAAGGACGTGATTGCCACACCTAAACCAACCGAGCCAGTGGAGAAATCGACATCGTCGATATCCTTGGTCCGGCTTGGATAGCTTTGCACGCCGCCATAACCGCGGAAGTTCTCCATCTTCTCGCGGGTCTGGTTGCCCATGAGATACTGCATTGCGTGAAAAATCGGTGAGGCATGGGGTTTCACCGCCACCCGGTCTTCCGGTCGCAGCGCTGAGAAGTAGAGCGCTGTCATGATCGACACCATGGAAGCGGACGAGGCCTGATGCCCGCCGACCTTGATCCCATCCACCTTGGATCGCACGTGATTGGCGTGATGGATCATCCAATGCGACAGCCACAGCAGACGCTGTTCGACGGTCTTGAGGTGGATCAGATCGGTCGTCATGATATGCTCCCTTACTCGGCGGCGTGGCGGGCAGGTGCGGGCAGCGCCCGGTCAAGATCTTCGATGATATCCGCTACCTCTTCCAGCCCGACCGAAAGGCGGATCAACCCGTCGCTAATGCCGTGCGCGGCGCGTTCATCCGACGTGTAGGTCGAGTGGGTCATCGAGGCTGGGTGTTGGATCAGCGTTTCGGCGTCACCGAGCGATACGGCACGCTGGATCAGCTTCAGGCCGTTCATGAAAGCGATGCCGCCAGCCATGCCGCCTTCGACTTCAAAAGCGATCATGGCACCGGGCTGCGCCATCTGCCGTGTCGCAACGTCGTGCTGGGGAAAGCTCTTGAGCCCGGGGAAATGGACGACGCGGACCGCCGGGTGAGCCTCCAGGAACTCGGCCACGACTTGGGCGGACGCGCAATGGCGATCTACCCTCAATGCCAACGTCTTTAGCCCGCGCAGGATCAGCATGGCGTTAAAGGGTGCCATGACGGCGCCCGTCATGTCCTTCATGCCAACAAGACGGATGTCCGAGATCATTTCTGCTGAACCGGCGACCAAACCGGCAACCACGTCCCCATGCCCGCCGAGGTACTTGGTGGCGGAATGCACGACTAGGTCAGCTCCCATCTCAATCGGTCGCGTCAGGTAGGGGGTGGCGTAGGTGTTGTCGACCACGACGGTCGCACCAGCGGCATTGGCGATCCTTGCGGTAGCAGAGATGTCCACCAGCCGCATGTTCGGATTGGCCGGTGTTTCAAAATAGACGACTCGGGTTTGCTCGGAAATGGCAGCCTGCAGGTTTACAGGATCGGTCATGTCGACATGGGTGATCGTGATACCCCACTTGGCCAACCCATGGCGCATGAACGCAAACGTGCAGCCATAAAGCGTTTTGTCCACGATTACCTCGTCACCCGGCGACAGTAGCGTCCAAAGCACAGCGGTGATCGCGCCCATCCCACTTGAAAGCGCCAGTCCCGCCTCCGCACCTTCCAAAGTCGCGATGCGCGCCTCCAGGAGGTCACATGTCGGGTTCGAAATGCGGCTGTAGATATGGCCCTGCCGCTCGCCTGTGAACATCTCTCCGCCGGCCTCGGCGGTCTCGAACGCGAAGGTCGAGGTCAGGTGCAAAGGTGGGGTCAGGGCCCCTTCGTTCTCTTGCGGGTCATACGCATGGTGGATGGCGCGGGTGGCGAAGCCTTGTCTCGATTTCATGGCAACCTCATATCTCAGACGTGCCGCCATATTGCATTGTCCGCAGGAGCATTTGATTGCTAATTCTGCCAGCATAGGTATATTTTTTGGCATATTATGCCAATGGAGGGCCAATTGGATAGCAAGGATCGCCAGATCATCCGCGCACTGCAAGCCAACGGGCGCATGACCAACCAGGACCTTGCCGAGAAGGTCAACCTCTCGCCCTCGCCCTGCCTCCGCCGCTTGCGTATTTTGGAAGAGAGCGGGGCGATCCGAGGATTTCACGCAGAAGTCGATGCCAAGGCCTATGGCCTTCCCATTACGGTTTTTGTCCGCATCCGACTAGAGCGCCACAACGAAGAAGATGTGCGGCGCTTCGAGAGCCAGATCATGGCTATCGACGAAGTGTTGGAGTGCCACGTGTTGACCGGTGCATCCGATTATCAGCTGCGCGTTGTGGTCCCGGATCTGGATGCCTATGAAAACTTCATCCGCAACCGCATCCACCGTATCGGCGGTATAGCTTCAATCGACACGTCATTTGTCTACGGGACGGTCAAGAACACCAGCGTGTTTCCAGCGATCGGATAAGCGCCCTTATGCTAAATGCTGGCTGCGCGCTGCAGGTGGCCCAGCCAAACCCTGAAAACACGGTAAACCCTGCGCGCCATGGTCTCTCTAGCCAACAAGACCCTTGACCCATGCCGAAACCGCCAACCCCATGGACGTGATGTGATCCGCATGTGTGAAACCCGAGACGCGCTTGCGTGGCTTCAGATCGTGATCGCCGTCTTCAAACCACCTCACCTGGATCGCAGATGACAGCTCGTACTCGCTGACTTCATCCATAGAGCCAAACTGGTCGCGCGTTCCCTGACAGATCAGTGTTGGGGTTTGCAGATGCTGCAGGTGCTCGCTTCGAAGCTTCTCGGGCTTCGCAATCGGGTGAAATGGATAGCCCACGCATAGCAATCCAGCGATGCGATCCGCTTCAAACAGCTCATCCGCAATCATACTAGCAACACGGCCGCCCATGGACTTCCCGCCTATGATCAACGGGCCATCAACCCCGAGCTCTTCGATTGCGGCTTGGTATTCTGCATTCAGTTTATCAGCGCGTGGTGGGGGCTTTCGGCTACCTTCTGTTCGGCGGTTAGCCATGTAGGAGAATTCAAACCGAACAACTCGTTGCCCCTGTTCGGCAAGAGCTTCCGCGATGGCTGTCATCGCGGGCGAGTCCATTGGCGCACCGGCGCCGTGTGCAAACAGGATGGTTGCGCTTGGCGGTTTTGGTCCGAGCTCAAAGAATTTGGCTGGCATAGTCTCTTTTCCTAAGGTGTTCACAGCGCGTGCTCAACGCGCATCTGCTGCGGCTTAGAGACGGCCCACACCCCATCCCATGCACGGCGTCCCGCTCCGAGGGGCGTTTGCGCTCTCCCGGTCCGCCGTCTCTCGCTGTTTTCCGCGGCCAGTAAGAAGAAGGTGCGACGAACCATCCTAACCCGCTAAGGCCCACTGGGAACTCTTCCCCAATCCGCGAATCACCCCGCTGAATGTGTGACTAAAGCGGCCTATTCGAAGGATCTTGGAACGGCACACTTCTGCAGTGTTCCCCGGACAGAGCCGGTTGAAGCCAGACCATGTCGGACGAGAAATTATATTCTTGATCAATAACTTGACCAGATGTCCGGTCCGGTGTCCGTTCATAAACGCCAAGGTTAAGTGCGCGTTAGTTGCGAGGCAATCACCCCGCTTACGGCCGTTCACTTCCTGGGTAAAGCAGACCCAAGTACGAAAGGAAAATTCATGCTTCATCTCGATCCAAACGGCCTGGCCATAACCCGGCTCGACTCCACCGCGCTCGCCGCCATCGCCGCTTTGCAATCGGTCGACAATCTGTATGTGGAGTCCGGCGCCGTCCAAGTGAAAATCTTCCACGAGCATTTTGGACAGCTTGGTGGCCTCAGTACAAAACCGCGAGGCCAATATGTCTTAGTGCCAGCAATTTCAGATCGGACATCACGGGAGCGGATACTGGACATTGGCTTTCATTGCCGGTGGCGTTCGAACGGCACACCCTATTTGTATCGCAGCCGCCACGATGACTTCCGCAGCCTGTTCGCCGCTATCGAAGAAATCACAGGACTCGTCATCTGACACGCGACTCACCCCCACGGCAGACGATCGCAAAAGATTACGGGCCGGCATTTACCGGCCCGTTCTCTATTTTCTGGTCAGCGATACCGGCGGCACCTTATGACGCCTCATAACTGGCTTCAAATAGCCGCTTCGCACGCTCGAAATCTGCCTCGCTTGAAATCGTCACTTCAAGATCACCGGTTCCAAAGTGACCAATCTTTCGTACGTCACGGGTAAATCCGTCCTCTAACTGTACGCTATCCGGATTGACCTTCAGGTACACCAGCACCTTGCCGGTCTGAGGCCGAACCTCGACGCAGGCGAAGTTCTTGATGCGTCGAAACGCGAAGTAGAATTTCAGGGTCTTCTCCTGAACGTCATCCCCCAGTGCCAGAAGATAGGCCCTTACCGCCTCAAAACGGTCCTTTAGCCCCTGGTCGCTCTGCGCCAGATATTCGCTCGCTGTCTTATAGACCGTGTTGCCGGGCTTCAGCTTGCCGTTGTCGGGTAAGGTGGTTTTCGTCGGCTCCGCCGACGTTGCCGTCAGCTGCTCCAGAAGCAAAAGATCGTCATCAAAGCGCAAATATCGGATCAGCTCGATATTACGGTTCATCTGATTGACGGCATGGGTGTCGTACTTGGTGAAATCCCCGGCGATACAGATCAAGCGCGGTGCTGACCACTCGATCTGATCGGAGACCTCCTTGCCCAGAGTGTCCATGACGAGGATCCGAAAATCGGCCTGATGGTCCATCAACCAGTCGAGGTAGAACAAACCTTGGTTGATGACGTTTTCGTTCGTGCTGCGCTTATATTCGATGATGACAGGACAGTTGTTTTCGTCGATGCCAAGCGTGTCCATGCGGCCGCGATTGGACGTGCGGTATTCAGACGCCAGGAAGCGGACCCCCAACAGCGGCTCCAAATGTCGCTCAAAGATGTCCTGTAGTGATTTTTCAAGCGCTACCGCTCGGCCGTCGAGTTCGTCGACCGAATTTGCCCCGAGTTTGAAAAGTTTAATGTCTGCCACTGCCTCAATCCGTACTCACAATGCGTCGCCCGTGTATTCTTCTCGCGGGTCATAGGCAGCACCTTAGCCGTGCTTTTCGTTTCAAAAAAGGCACATAGCGATGACCCCACCCCATGACCGGCGATGCACGCCAAGGTCACCAGAGGTCGCTTTTGGGCCACCGTCTCTGCCGACCTACCTGGAGCCATCTACGTGCGCCTTAAGCACTAACGACGATTCTCCGACGTGAAGGTACGATCGAAGACTAACTCTTTAGCCAGTGATCCTGAAGACGCTGGCTCGTGCGCGCGCACGTAGGACGTCGCCGGACGTAGTATGATAAGTATCTGAAAATGATTGTGTTTTCGTGATTTCATGCTTAAGTTGAGTTGAGGCCAAAGGAGGTCTCAATGCCTAGTTTTCGCTTCACCAAACGCGCGATAGACGCGCTTCCTTTCCCCGAAACTGGTCAAGTTCTGTACCGTGATGAGCTTTTGCGCGGTCTCGGAGTCAGGGTCGGCGCCACGGGAAAGGTTTTCTACGTTGAAGGCCAAGTAAACGGACGGACACGTCGCGTGACCATCGGCCGTGCCGATGTGATTTCAGTAGATGAAGCCCGAAAGCGGGCGCTGGGCATCTTGAGCGACATGGCTGCTGGTATAGACCCCAATGCCGAAAAACGCCGTATCGCGCAGGAGAGCTTAACGGTCGGTCAGGCATTCGCCCGCTTCTTTGAAACCCGAACCAATTTGGCAGTCAGCACACGTGAGAGCTACCAGCGAACCAACGCTCTGTACTTGAAGGACTGGCAACGCAAGCCGATCACCAGCATTAGCCGGCAGATGGTGCTCAAGCGGCACCAGCGTATTGCCAAGGCGCATGGCGAGGTCACCGCAAACAACGTTATGCGGCATTTTCGGTCCGTATATAATGTGACTGCAGCAGCGCACGATGAGTTCCCGCCGAACCCGGTCAATATCCTGACCCAGGCACGCGCCTGGTACCCGGAGCGGCGGCGACGTGGCGCCGTATCCGCACAAGACCTACCGGCTTGGTGGACTGCCGTAATGGATGAACCGGACTATGCGCGGGACTTCTTGTTGATTGCTCTCTTCACCGGTATGCGCAGAAACGAGATTGCAGCTCTCCGCTGGGAACAGGTGAACCTGGACGAGCGTGCTTTGCATATACCCAAAACAAAGAATGGTGACCCTCTCGACCTACCGTTGGCCGACTATTTGGTGACTCTGTTGCGCACCCGAAAAGATCGAGCTAGCCGCTCGCCTTGGGTATTCCCCAGTTCCGGCAAAACAGGGCATATCGTGGAGACCAAGAAATTCACCGCGCGCGTCACGGAACGGAGTGGCGTCAGTTTCACGCTGCATGACCTGCGCCGGACATTTATTACCATCGCGGAAAGCCTGGATATTCCGCACTACGCCTTGAAGCGGCTGCTGAACCACCGGCTGTCGGGCGACGTCACGGCTGGTTACATTGTCAGCGACCTGGAGCGGTTGCGCGGACCTGTGTCGCTGGTGGCAGCCAAGATACTGAAGAGTGTCGCTGCAGGTCCAGAACAGACAGAGCGTAAGGCCAGCTGAATTTGCGAGTTGGCTTTTGTCATATAAAACAGATGGTTGATATGGATACCATTTTTGCGTAAAGTAACAGGTGCGAAAAGAATCTACCCAGAAGCGGTTTCGCACCCGTGGGGCGGTTTAAGTCCGTAGTCGCAACGGGGAAGTCAAATGGCCGGTCCTTGTAGATCGAGCTAAACTTCCGGGGCCTAGCATCGATCGCCGAGCATTTTCCATCCTTATAGGCGGGGTTATTGGGTCGTGGCACACCCAATCCCTGCAGCTCGATGCAAAAGGATTGTGCCATGCACTCCCCACATCATCCCGGCTCAGCAGATCCTCTGCTGACCACCAAAGAAGCTGCAAAGTATCTCGGGCTCAGCCCGTACACCCTCGAACGCTGGCGGTATCTCGGCAAGGGCCCGCGCTTTATTCGCGTTGGCCGCAAAGCTGTCCGTTATCGCCAGTCTGCTCTCGACGCATTTATTGCGGAGGGTGAGAATGGCTGACAAAGAGTATCTGAAGCAGCGCCGGTTTGACCTCGTCGCGGGTATAGCTTCGAAAGTCCGGCAGGACGCGTATGCCGCGTACCAGAAGACGGGCCAGCAGAAGTATCGCCGTGTCGATGAACCCGTAACACAAGAAATAGTAGTTGGGCACCTCACCGGTGCCCAACCGATTGCCTGTTATGCAGTGTTTGGCGATCAAACGTACACCGCCGTTCTTGACCTCGATGACCACGACGAAACGCTCAGTTGGGATGTCTTGGTGTCTGCCGCAAAGCCGATTCTCAATGAGCTCCAGCGTCTCGGGTTCAAACCTTTGTGTTGTCGCTCGGGCGGCGGTTCAGGATTGCATTTCTGGATCGTCTGGGACGCTTCCCAGTCAGCCAAGCTGGTCAAACAATTCCTGCGTCATCTTCTGGAGACTCAAGGCTTCAAGCATGGAACCGGCGGCGTCCAGAAGAAAGAGATCGAAGTTTTCCCTAAGAATGATCGCGTAAAGGAGGGCAGTTACGGCAACGCCGTAGCTCTTCCATATAGCCGGTCGTCGGTTCCTCTCGGTGCTGATCTTCAGCCTCTTGATTGGTGGGATTTTGAACCGCCGGCGCTGGAAGATCTGCTGTCTCCTAACGTTTCGGAAGTGTTTACAGCCCCGCCGCCCCCGAGACCGGCAAAGACGACGCCCCGTCAAACGGGTGCAGGATCGAGCTTCGGTAACGACATCCTGCCTGGCGACGAGGAAGAGGTAAAAGCTGCGCTGAAGGTCGTGAAGGCGGATGACTACGAAACGTGGGTCAAGTTCGGTCTGGCTTTGAAACATAGTCTTGGCGATGGCGCATTCGACATCTGGGATGATTGGTCTAGCAAGTCTGCCAAGTATGAGGGCAGCGCCGCATGCCGCGAAGTGTGGGACAGTTTCAATCCGGATGGCAATTTATCCATTGGAACGGTGTTTTACCTTGCTCAACAGAACGGCTGGAACGGGCCAACCGACCCCGACATCCGTGAGATGAATGCCCGGTACGGCATCCTGACCCATGGCGGCAGCACCCGCATCATCCTGAAGCGCAAGGCTGATGGTAGCCAAGGTCCGATATCTTGGCTTTCGAAAACATCGTTCGAAGATCGCCTTGCCGGGGAACGTATCCAAGTCGAGTACAGCGACGGGTCGTCCAAGAAGGTTTCGAGGGCCAAGCATTGGCTGAACCACCCGCGGGCTGCGCATTACTACGAGATCATTTTCGACCCTTCGCTCCCACCCGGTCATAATGGAAACCGCTGGAATATGTGGGCCGGTTTTTCAGTCCAACCAACGCCCGGAAAGTGGGACCTCCTCCAAGAGCATATCTTCACGGACATCTGCGGCGGCAACGACGAACACTACCAATGGCTGCTCAACTGGATGGCGTGCGGCGTACAGAATCCGGGTGAGGTCATCGGTACGGCACCGGTACTTTCCGGGCGGCCGGGCACCGGCAAGGGCGTCCTGGCCAACGCGTACGGGCGCCTGTGGGGCAAGCACTACGTGTCTGTGACCAAGGAAGAGCACATCACGGGGCGGTTCAATCAGCACTTCATGGGCAAGCGTTTCGTCTACATCGACGAGGGTATGTTCGGAGGCGACAAGCGGAACGCGGGTACGGTCAAAACGATGATCACCGAGCCCCACGTGATGCTTGAAGCGAAGGGCATGGACCCATTCTTCATGGAGAATCACATGATTTTCATGGTGACCTCTAATGAGCGGTCCATTGTAGCTGCGGACATTGGCGACCGCCGCTGGCAAATGCTAGCAGTAGGCGACAAGCACCGCGAAGATCGTCCCTACTTCAAAGCCATCGTTGCTCAGCTGGATGAAGGCGGCACGGAAGGCATGCTGCACGACCTTCTCAATCGGGATGTTTCAGTCGGTCCAGATCCGCACCGCACGTTCCGCACGCCCGAGCTTTTCGACCAGATCATTCAAGCGCAGGGGCCAATCGAAAAGTATCTTTATCAGGTGCTCGACGAGGGCCACCTCCCACAGCCAGATGCGCCGGGCAATGGGGCGGGCGTAACGACCATCGGCGCAATGCTCGATCAAATGAAGCGTTCGCAACCCCGGGCCGACTATGTGCAACTGCCGCTTTTTGGGCGGACACTGACCGAGCTCTTCCCCGGCGCGGAGAAGATCCAGAGCGGCAAATTCATCGTAGGTCGCGATGCAAATGGTCAGCTGCGCACCGAACGTTCTATGCGTTACCGGTTTCCGCCTCTGAAAGAGTGCCGGCGCCTCTTCGATGTTTACATCGGTCAGGAGGTGCCATGGTCAAACGATTTGGAGGATTGGCAAGGCGCCGAGCTCGATGCCCAGGACAAGGTGGACGACTATCCGTTCTGATTGCGAAGTATAGGCAGTACAGGTGGTACACGCACCTGCGCAATTACGCCTCGTGTTAGCAGCAGCACACTAACCACCATAGACCTATACTGCCTATACAACTGATATCAGTGCCAGCCGTTCACAGTCAGAGTACGGACTGCCCATGCACACAGGCCGGCCGCTATATGTTATCGACAGGCCCATAGCTTTCGAGCCAATCGCGAATTTCTGTGAGCGCAGCTTGGTCACCTTCATCGTCAGTGGTCTTTTCCAGCTCTGCCAACGCATCGCCGATGGTTCGCCCAGCTTCCACTCCCTCTCGCCCGTGCAGCCGATTGTGCAACCAGGTCTCGAGCCCCTGGTGAAACTCGGGCCGCAGCACCTCTGGTTGTTCGAGAAACACGATACGCCGTCCGAGTTCGCGCAAGCGGTCGTCTTCGAAGGTTTCAACCAGCTCCGGGCGTTCGGGCCATGTCGCCGCGTGAAACGCCTGCATGCGCCCCTCGTCAGCCCGGCTGGGAAACCCCTCATACATTCGCTTTTCGACCACCTCTTCGGCCGGCCAGGGCGGATAACGCTGGGCTAGGGCTTGGCCAACCCGCGCAGCAAATACGCCATCCTGGACGATCTGAGAGGCTCTGCGGAGGAACTCATCTTCTGACACGCCAAAGTCAGGTCCAAGGCCGATGTCTACCACTGCTGGCATCTTGTTCGACGTGACGATCCGAATAGCTCTGTTGGGCCCCTGCATCGCTTTCACCAAGTCGTCGACATCCATTTGTAGAACTGGTCCAGGGTCCTTGGTCAGGTCGAAAACCCCGAGCATGGTTGGATTGTCCTGGCTCTGACCGCAGCCCACGACCGGCCGGACGGTGGAGCGCCCCATATGATATTCGACAAGGCAAAGTGGTTGTCCCGAAAGTACCCGCGCTTGAACCTCTGATTTGTCAATCAAGGGTATCAGAGAAGCCCATACTGCCGGCGCGCGGTCGCGGATGAGGCGCGCCATGTAGATGGTTGCCTCAACATCGGCGAGCGCATCATGGGCGTTCTCATGTGCAAAGCCATTGGCCGGGGCCAGCATGTCCAGTCGCAAAGTTGGGCGCTCATTATGGTTGATAGGCACAGTGATGGCGTTGGGTGCCAGGGCTGCCGTTGCCTGAGCTAGGCGCAGCACATCCGCCCGCTGATTACCATTCGTGTTGGTCAGGTAGATCGGCTGCAGGGTCTGATAGAACGCCTGCCGCATCAGAGGCTCGTCGAAGGAGAGTGTGTTGTACCCGGCGAAGATCGCCGGCGACCACTCGCGCAGCTTCTGAGCGATGGTCTGCATGGCTTCGTAGTGCGTCGGTAAGCTGGCATCCGTCAGCATCGCTGGCGTTACCCTTGTGGCAAGTAGGGCGCCTGGTGCTGGGACAATATGGTGCAGCAGGCGGCAGCGGATTTCAAAGCGGTCGAGCTCGTTCAGGTCTTCATCCGTCCGGATCGCTGCGAACTGCAGAATTTGGTCGAAGGTGGTGTCCGTTCCGGTAGTTTCAGTGTCGTAGAAGACGTAACCCATTGCTCTTAATCCAATTTCATATGTTCTTATAGCGCCATAGCTTTGGTTGGGCTCTGCCGGCCAAACAGATGAGACGCACGATTCGCAAAGAACATAACAGAATATGAGTTGACAAACTATATGGGTATAGTTAGTTAACTCATATTGAAACGCGTCGGATGTGAGTCTGCGCTTATGGAACGAGGCGAAACATGCGCTGGGGTGTTGAAAAACGATTGGAGTTCATTGAGTTCCGCCTCTTCTGGGAGGGTGGAATCAACCGGGCCGATATCATCGATCAGTTCGGAGTCTCTGTGCCCCAGGCTTCCAAAGACCTGACCCTCTACGAGGAAAAGGCGCCAGGCAACCTAGTCTACGACAAGAGTGCCAAGCGCTATAAGGCGGCCGACGAATTTAAGCCGGTCTTCATGGAGCCGAGTGCATCCGCATACCTGGCTCATCTTAGCGAAGCGAACGAAGGCGCACCGGGTGTCACAGAAGCCTGGCTTGCATCGGCACCCGAGCATGATGCTCTACCAATTCCCCACAGACGCGTGGAGCCCGAAGTTCTTCGCGAAGTTCTAAAGGCCGTGAGGGAAGGTAAGTCCATCGAGGTCTTCTACCAATCTATGAGCGCCAAGAAACCTGCGCCAGAATGGCGGCGGATTTCTCCCCACGCTTTCGGCAATGACGGCATGCGTTGGCACATCCGTGCCTTCTGTCACATCGACCAAAAGTTCAAAGACTTCATCTTGTCGCGATGCATGAAGACCCGAAAGCATGAGGTATCGGGCGCGCCGGCATTTGATGATACATTATGGCATGATCGCTTCGCGGTGGCGCTTGCGCCGAATCCGGCGCTTAGCGATGGCCAGCAGTCAATCATAGCTCAAGATTACGAAATGAAAGGTGGGCGTACCGAAGTCGTGGTGCGTAAGGCGCTACTCTACTACTTTCTCAAGCGCCTGCGGCTGGATGTGGCCGACAAATTGGATAACCCCCATGAAACCCCAGTCGTGGTTGCTAATCGAGCCGCCTTTGACGCCGCGCTCGCGGAGGCGATGTCATGAAATCGCAGAACTTCGAAATACTACGTTCTGGGTGGCCTGAGCTTGCAGGGCTTGGCGCTTTCGCGGAGTCTTATGCTCACGCTGACCCGGCAAGTGCACTCGTTAAACTTCGCCTCTTCGCGGAGAATCTGACAAAGGACATCTACCGCGAGCTGCGGCTGCCGAAGCCGGACCTACCCACATTCGTTGACCTTTTAAAGAATGATGCCTTCGTCGCGATTACGCCGAAGGTCATTCTGGACAAACTCCATGCGTTGCGCATGCACGGCAACAAAGCCGCGCACGGCGAGCCTGTGAGAACCCAACACGCGCTGTGGCTGCTCAAGGAGGCACACGACCTGGCCCGCTGGATGTGTGTTCGATGCGGAAAAACCAAAGCAGACCAGATTCCCACATTTCAGCAGCCAGCTCATCCAGGCCAGGTCGAGGAGCGGGAACGCCGCCAAGTCCTCGAAAAACTCGCGGCTCAGGAAGCGCAGATGGATGCGTTGCTTTCCGAGCTGGAAGAGGCACGTTCAAAAGCAACAGCTGCCCAGAAGGAAGCGGCTGAGCTTAAGCAACTCGCAAACTCGGCACAGGCGGCTGCCGATGAGCTTCAATTCAGTGAGGCAGAAACTAGATCGCGCCTAATCGACAGTATGTTGGCGAGTGTGGGCTGGGATGTTGCAGAGGGCGTCAAGAACACCACACAGGTTGGCAAAGAAGTCCAGGTTGATGGCCAACCTACAGCCACGGGCATCGGTTACGTCGACTATGTGCTCTGGGATGACAACGGGAACCCTCTGGCCGTTATAGAAGCTAAGAAGACCTCGACCGACGCCGAGCTTGGTCGGCATCAAGCCAAACTGTATGCCGATAGCCTCGAAAAGCGATATGGGCACCGCCCGGTCATCTTTTACACGAATGGCTTTGACATCTGGATTTGGGACGACGCCCAGAACTTCCCTCCGCGCAAGCTCTACGGCTTCTACTCCAAGGACAGTCTTCAGCACCTGGCAAACTACCAGCGGAGCCAGAAACAGCCTCTCGACACGATAGAGATCAGTGATCAGATCGTTGATCGTCTGTACCAGCTCGAAGCGATCAAGAGGGTGTCTGAGCGGTTTTCACAGAAGCACCGTCGAGCGCTGGTTGTTCAGGCCACCGGTACGGGCAAGACGCGCGTTGCCATCGCGCTGACGGACCTTCTAATCCGAGCCGGTTGGGTGAAGCGCGTCTTGTTCCTCTGTGACAGAAAGGAACTACGGAAGCAGGCCAAGAACGCCTTCAACGATTTCCTTTCCGAGCCGACGCGGATAATCACGTCGCGCGTCAAGACGAATGCTAGTGAGCGGGTCTTCCTTGCGACCTATCCCGCGATGCAGAAGGTGTTCCAGTCTTTCGACCCTGGCTTTTTCGACCTCATAATCGCGGATGAATCTCATCGAAGCATCTATAATGTCTACGGAGATATCTTTCACTACTTCGATTGTCACAAGGTGGGGCTTACTGCGACGCCAGTTGACTTCGTTACGCGCAGCACCTTCCGCCTCTTTGGGTGCGAAGGGCAGCTTCCAACCTCAAATTACGATCTCGAGCAGGCGGTTGAGGAAGAATACCTGACACCGTTTGAGGTTTATGAGCACACGACGCAGTTTCTCCGCGAAGGCATCACCCTCGACGGACTTTCGCCTCAACAGATCCAAGAGCTCGAAGACCAAGGCGAGGATCCAGCGCAGTATGATTTCTCTTCGGAGCAGATCGACAAGGTCATCTATAACAGAGACACCAACCGTGCGATCCTTCGAAACCTGATGGAAAACGGGATCAAGGACGCAACCGGACAGCTTCTTGGAAAAACCATCATTTTTGCACGCAACCACCAGCATGCAATGCTGATGCGCCAGATCTTCGACGAAATGTACCCGCAGTATGCCGGCAAGTTTTGCCAAGTGATCGACAATTATGATCCACGCGCCGAACAGTTAATCGACGATTTCAAGGGTGAAGGTACCAACAACGAGCTGACCATCGCGATCTCGGTCGACATGCTCGATACCGGTATCGATGTTCCGGAGATTGTTAATCTCGTCTTCGCAAGACCAGTTAAATCGCCGGTCAAGTTTTGGCAAATGATTGGCCGTGGCACGCGTCTCTGTCCCAGCCTCTTTGGTCCCGGTCAGCACAAGAGTGTGTTCCGCATCTTCGACCATTGGGGCAACTTCGCTCGCTTCGAGATGGGCTACCGCCCAGCAGAACCTATGCAGGGCAAGCCGCTTGCTCAGTTGGTCTTCGAGGAGCGGCTGAGCGTTGCCGAGATCGCCCTCCAGAGAAGCGAGATCGCGGCCTTCGACTCGGTCATCAAGCTGGTGGAGCAGGACATCAACGCCCTGCCAGAAGAATCCATTGCGGTTCGTGAGAAATGGAAGGAGAAGCGCACGCTATCGCGCCCCGAGGTATTGAGGGCATTCGCCCCGGCGACCGTCGCTAGGCTGCGTCAGGAGATCGCTCCTCTGATGCAGTGGCGGAACATCCGTGGCTTCGGCGACGCTCTCTCGCTCGACCTTCTCATAGCTCGTATGCAGATCGCCGTGCTTCGTGGCTCGGGAGAGATTGCCGACCTGAAGATCGAACTCCTTGACCGCCTGTTATCCCTTCAGATGCATCTGAACCCGGTGCGCGAGAAGGCTGAAGTAATCAAGCGCGTGAAGTCGGATGCCTTCTGGAGTGATCTAACGGCGGCTGATCTTGAGGACGCGCGCCTTCAGCTACGTGAGATCATGCATCACCGGGCGAAGGGTGGCCCGCAAGGCGTTCCTCCAAAGGTGGTCGACATCACCGAGGATACCGGGCAGATGCAATTCGCTCGTCGCTCGGCAAGCCTAAAATCCGTCGACATGAAGGCGTATCAGCAGATCGTCGAGGCGGAGCTCAGGAAGCACTTCGAGACCAACCCGGTCTTGAAGAAGGTCCGTGCCGGTGAAGCCGTGTCCGACCGCGAAATCGACTCGCTCGTGTCCCTCATCCTAACCCAGCATCCGGATGTGCGGCGGGAGCATCTTGAGGAGTTCTTCAGCGAGACTGCGGGGCCGCTCTATCTCGCGATCCGGATGATCGTGGGGATGGATCCCGAAGCGGTGCGGGAAAAATTCACCGCCTTCGTCCAGAAGCATCCGAAGCTCAGCGCGAAGCAGACACGCTTCCTCGCACTGCTGCAGAACCACATCGCCCGGTACGGCACGATTGAGGTCGAGCGACTCTACGACGACCCTTTCACTGTGGTCGATGCCGACGGTCCGGACGGCGTGTTCCATGACGAGGCAGACATTGCCGATCTTATCAACATCGTGCGCTCTTTCGGCCCCGAGGTCGAAGAGCGCCAAGACGAAAACCCGAATGAGAGGAAACAACAATGATCACGGGTGATCTCAAGCGGCGCGTCGACGCGCTCTGGACGGAATTCTGGCAGGGCGGGATCACGAACCCGCTGACGGTGATCGAGCAGATCACGTTCCTTATGTACGCGCGCCTCCTCGACATCAATGAGGCGCGGGACGAGAACCGCCAGAAGCGGAGCGGTAAGCCGTTCACGCGCCGCTTCAAGGAAGACGAGCAGCACCTGCGCTGGTCGCAGTTCCGGCACCTGGGGTCCGACCAGATGCTGCCACTCGTGCGAGACGAGGTCTTCCCGCATTTCCGCAGCACCGTCGCCAGCGGCACGGCCTTCGCCGAGTTCATGAAGGACGCGCAGTTGATGATCCAGAAGCCGGGGCTTCTGGTGAAGGCAGTCAACATGATCCACGAATTGCCGCTGACCGAGGGCGACACCAAGGGCGACCTTTACGAGTACCTGCTCAGCAAGCTGACAACGGCCGGCATCAACGGCCAGTTCCGAACGCCACGCCACATCATTCGACTGATGGTCGATTTGCTCGAACCGAAGCCGACAGATGTTGTCGGCGATCCGTCCTGCGGCACCGGCGGCTTCCTTGTCAGCGTCATGGAATACCTGCTCGAAACCTATACCTCGCCCGAGGCGGTGATCGAGGAGACCGATCCTGACACTGGAAATGTCGAGAAAATCTACATCGGCGACAAGCTCAGCGACGAGGACCGCGCGCATATCCGAAGCAACATGTTCCATGGCTTCGACTTCGACGCCACCATGCTGCGGATCGCGGCGATGAACCTGATGCTGCACGGCGTGGATGATCCAGATATCCACTACCAGGACACGCTCAGCACTGGCTTCACCGACAAGTACCCGAACCAGGCGACCGAGGGCTTTGACGTCATTCTCGCCAACCCGCCCTTCAAGGGCAGCCTCGATTTTGAGGACGTGCATTCGGGGCTGCTGCGCCAAGTCAAGACAAAGAAGACCGAGTTGCTTTTCCTCGCGCTCATTCTGCGCATGCTGAACACCGGCGGCCGGTCAGCGACCATCGTGCCCGATGGTGTGCTGTTCGGCTCTTCCGGCGCTCACCGGCAGTTGCGTCAGCTTTTGGTCGACAACAACCAGCTGGAAGCCGTGATCTCGCTACCCAGCGGTGTGTTTAGGCCATATGCGGGTGTGTCCACCGGCATCCTAGTCTTCACGAAGGGCGGACGCACCGACAACGTCTTCTTCTATGACGTCGAGGCCGATGGTCTCTCGCTCGACGACAAGCGGGAGCCAGTTGTCGAGAACGATCTGGCAGACTGCCTTACGCGCTGGCGCTCTCGCGACCCTGCAAAGGACACTGACCGGACCTCGAAGGCATTCTATGTTTCGGCCTCCGAGATCAAGTCGGCGGACTACGACCTTTCGCTAAGTCGTTACAAAGAGAGCACTTTCGTTCAACGCGATTATGATCGCCCACAGATCATACTTGGGCGTATGCAGAGCCTTTACGGCGACATCGCCAAAGACATTGCCTCGTTAGAGGAGATGCTCGGATGAACTGGCCAACAGTTCGACTTGATGAGGTTGCAAAAATCGATCGGAAAGGCATCGATCCTTCTGCAATCCAAGCAGGAACCAAATACCTCGGCCTTGAGCATATAGCCAGCGGAGGGGAGATTCTCGATGCTGAGAAAGTGATTGGCGGACAACTAGCCAGCTCAAAATTTCGCTTTTGTGAGTCTCACGTGCTTTACGGAAAGCTTCGTCCCTATTTAGCGAAGATCGCGCTTCCCAACTTTTGCGGCATCTGTAGCACAGACATTCTTCCCATTCGGCCTGGTCCGAAATTGGATAGAAGATATCTGGCTTATTTCTTGCGCCAACCACAATTGGTTGAGATGGCATCAGCGAGATCGACAGGCGTTAACCTTCCACGCTTAAGCCCCAAGGCCCTCTCTGAATTCGAAATTCCACTGCCTTCGATGTCTGAGCAAGAACGCATTGCCAGTATTCTCGAAAGAGCGGATGGGATTCGGCAAAAGCGCACGTTCTTGTTGAGGCAGGTAAATGAGTTCTTGGAGTCGGCATATGTGCATTCGGTTGGCCATCTAAACCCGAGCCATGGAGACTGGGAGCCTTACCCGATTGAAACACTCGCCGTTGAGAGGAAGGGGGCAATTCGATCTGGTCCGTTCGGGAGCGCTCTGAAACACGGTGAATTTGTTGAAGATGGCATCGCCGTGCTCGGCATCGACAACGCTGTAAAGAATAAGTTCGTCTGGGCAGAGCGGCGCTTCATTACGCCGTCCAAGTACCAGGAGCTGCGTCGCTACACGGTTTTCCCGGGCGATGTGATCGTCACCATCATGGGCACAACCGGTCGCTCCGCGGTGGTACCAGACGACATCCCGGAAGCCATCACGACCAAGCACCTCGCGACGATCACCTGCAACAAGGAACTGATCCACCCGGAAGTGCTCTCCTTCGCGATCCATTCCGATCCACTGATCATTCGTCAGATCAAGTCCTTCAACAAGGGCGCGATCATGGACGGCCTAAATCTCGGGATCATCCGAAAACTGGAAATCAATTTGCCCCCAATGGAGGAGCAACTCAGGTTCGTCGAAATGCTTCAGAAAGCGAGGGCAATCGAGGCCAAATCTCAGACGCCGGATGGCTCCGGGGAAGACCTATTCCAGTCTTTGTCGCAACGTGCATTCCGCGGTGAACTCTGAGGTGCCGACATGCGTTTGACCCGCATCGAAATCGAGAATTTCAAGGGAATTGGTGAACTCCAAAGTATTGACCTGAAACCGATCACGCTACTCTTCGGCCCGAACAGCGCGGGCAAAAGCACGATCCTGCAGGCGCTGCACTACCTGCGCGAAGTAATCGAGCGCAACAACCCGGACCCGGATCAGACGATCGCCGGAGGCCTCACTGATCTTGGCGGCTTTGCCAACCTCGTCCATGGGCACGAGACGAGCCGGTCCATCCACATCAAGGTGCATCTCGATATAGGGGAGGATCAGGGCAGCGATCGACTGCCGCTCAATTCCGGCGGCAACCTGCAAGACCCACAGTTCACAAGCCTGCCGGTGCAGTACATCGCTGGTGAAAACACCGAGCTGAAAACCTATGCCGTCGTGCAGGAGGTGGGCATCGGCATCGAGGTTGCCTGGAGCGACCTGATCCAAGGTCCCTATGTCGCGAAGATGTCAGTCGAACACAACGGCGACGAACTGGCCGTTCTCCGGTCCCCGCCCCAGGAGGGCCAGGCCGAGCTGATCAATATCAATTGGCAGCATCCGATGCTGGAAAAGTTGGTCGATCCCGATGACGAGCCCGAAGACTGGGGTGAGGACGGTTTGCCGACCGCGCTCGGATATGATCCAGAAGCCGAAAAAGGCGACCCATTCAATACGCCGCTCGGGAATGAACTCTATGAACTTTCCCGCCAGATCCTGGCGGATGCGCAGGTCAACGACCGGGTGCGGTTTCGGGTCAAGGTAGATACCGAATTCGGAGCTTTGCCCGATCTGGACCGTGCGCTTGCGCTCGATTTGGTCGAGCTCGACAAGAACCTTATACGGATGCGCTATTCGCGCGGCACCTCCGTTCCGCGCCTGTCGGACAGCGATGAGTTGCGCGCCGCCGACGAACTCGACCTGGAAACACATCGCCGTGCCGGGTTGAGCGCGCTTCTGGACGAGATGGTTCTCGGCCCTGTCCGGATCCTGCGCGACTATCTCAAGTCACTGACCTATATCGGGCCGCTCCGCGAAATCCCCAGCCGTGGCTACCGTCCACGCCTATCGCCTGACGAGTCCCGCTGGGCACAGGGTCTTGCGGCCTGGGACGTGCTCCACAACCAGACCACGGAGTACCTGCTTGAGAGCGTGAATGACTGGCTCTCTTCCGATCTGAAACTCAGGACCGGCTACCAACTACAGCAAACGGCCTTCAAACAGGTGCCCAACACAAGCCGGTTCCACCAACTCTTCCAGCGGGGCATCGATGAAGACGACCTTGGCGACCTGCAGGAGCTCTACGCGTCGTTGAAGACCGTCAAGGAGTTTCGGTTGCTTGATCTAAACAAAGGAGTGCTGGTTGCCCCGAGCGACGTTGGCGTAGGCATTTCACAGATGGTGCCGGTCGTTATCGCGTGCCTGATGGATCCCGATGGGCTAATCGCGATCGAGCAGCCCGAGCTTCATATTCACCCGGCTATCCAGGTCGGGCTTGGTGATCTTTTTATCGAAGCGACACAAGGACCACAGCCTGCAGTCGGCCCCGAACGCAGCCTTTTGGTTGAGACGCATAGCGAGCACATCATGTTGCGATTGCTGCGTCGCGTAAGAGAGCAGACGGAGCATGAGATACCACCGGGCGTTCTCGGACTCACTGCCGACGATTTGTCGGTTGTATATGTGGAGAATTCCGTTGAAGGAGTCCGCTTCCGTCCCCTGCGAGTGAGCCCAGACGGTGATTTTGCCGATCGATGGCCAAACGGCTTCTTCGCGGAACGGGCCGAGGAACTGTTCTGATGCTGTCAGAATACGCATTAGAACCGGCAGCTATCGGTGCGGACTGGCGAACCTTCAAAGACCTGATCGACCGCTTTGGTGCCGACAAGGGTCGGCTGATTTCACGATTCCCGACCAAGTGGGAAAAGAAGGTCATCCAAGCCGCAAAAGAAGCTGGCGTGTCAGATATTCGCATGACTGATATCGTTGAACGGCTGCGCAACTGCAAACACAAGGTTGTCGATTTTAACCGGGCCTATGACCACGAGGCCGACTGGATCAACAACGCCCTGCGCGAGCACGGCACCCGGCCCTTCAAAGCGATAATATGTGACGCCGGAAACGCTGCTTGCGCTGAAGGGATGGAGCCGGACGATTGCTCTGACGCGCACGCGCTTTTTGGAGCAGCCACCAGTTGTAACGTGACCAGGACCGCAGACCAAATTGCCGATACTTTGCACACGATTACTGCGGTTTCAAAAGAGGTCGACATCGTCGACCCGTATTTCGATCTCCGACCGACGAAGGGCAATTATCTTCCTACACTAGTCTCTCTGCTTGCTCGGCTCGCCGAGGATCCAGGGCAGCAAAAGGCCATCAGAATTCACTTCCGTGATCACGACACGCGCCCATCGGCCGAAGTTCTCGCTCGAGACGGATCCGCCCAGGTAAAAGGCCTGCTGCCACCTGGCTATTACATAGAGCTCTATGCTTGGTCGGAGAAACAAGGCGGGGAGGACTTTCACGACCGCTACGTTTTGACAGACCTTGGCGGGATCATGATCGGGGCGGGCCTTTCCGCCGATGGTCCCAAGGAGTCGGCTGCTTTCACCCTGCTGGACTTCGACCACTCGCAGGGGCTTCGCAGCAGGTTCGCAGCCGGGGCAATGACTTATGATCGTGTCGGATCGGCTGTCCGTATCCGAGGCGACGGCAGAAGCGAACTATTCTGACCGCTACTGCTTGTTTTGCAACACTTCAGCTGAGCCTGGGCCTGGAAATGCCAAGCAGGCGGAACTGTAGAATTTAGTACCGAAGTCTGCCGTGCTCGCGCTATTCAGCTACTTCGTTAAGGCATTGATATTTTAAATGCCCGACCTGAGACATAGGTAACAAAACGTTCCGGACACATGGGTCACACTTTCCGTTTTGCGGGAGGTGTCGATGCCGTGGAAAGAGGTGTCCAAAGTGGAGGAGCGTCTACGTTTCGTC
>Ga0189284_100324_pt1 | contig 34424 bp, 39 predicted proteins | sample N32C7minimetaG_FD_130314 | JGI IMG/M metagenome (GOLD analysis project Ga0189284, IMG submission 130314) | Marine microbial communities from the Costa Rica Dome - N32 C7 mini metaG | ecosystem: Environmental > Aquatic > Marine > Oceanic > Photic zone | place: Costa Rica: the Eastern Pacific...
ATTGGCCTACTTGAGCACATCTATTCAACGATAGCCTCCACCTTCACGCGGGATGGAGCAGTCCGGTAGCTCGTCAGGCTCATAACCTGAAGGTCGCAGGTTCAAATCCTGCTCCCGCAACCAGCTTGACCTTATGGTCACCAAATAAAGCGCTTCTGTCAGCTTCGTCGGCTGTCAGAAGCGCTTTTTGTTTGGCGATCTCCGTCTCATCAATCTTGTTGTGAGGCGGGTGGTCCGCCGAGATCGCCAAAATCCCGGCCAAGTCACCGTGAAGATCTGCCACAAGACGGTCTTCGCCTTCGTCGTAGGACAGTTCGATCTTCTCGATGAGTGTTCTGATGAGGCTGGCAGCCTCCTGGCGGCTGTCCGGTTTGTTGAGCACTTCCATCAGATCTCTGACTTCCTCATGGTAGCGAGCGGCCATGGACGGGTGAAGCAGCGGCGGGGCTTCTACAACATCTTCAAGCATTGCGGAAAGCTCCACGCGCCGGTTCTCAAGCGCGTGCATTTTGTCCTTGATGGGGGCAACCGGAGCACCGTCTGCAATTGCATCGACCATCTGATCCAATTTTTTGACGACGCTCTTGTGCTCTTTGCGGTAGCCATCAAGTGCCGCATTGTGGGAGCGGCGCAGATCGTTCATATGGGCCGTATATTCTTTGCAGAATAGATCACACAGGTCGGGTTCCATCAGATGGGATTTAAGCGCGTTCAGGACGTCCTGTTCCAGTTGTTCGCGCTTGATGGTCTTGCGGTTGGAACAGGTGCCCTTGTTGCGGGCTGTTGAGCATCCAAGATGTGTTTGCGACACCATTGAATAGCCACCGCCGCAACAGCCGCATTTGATGAGACCTGAAAACAGATTTTTGGGACGTTGTTGCTGCCAGAACTTTTTGCCCTGTTTGTTCAAGCTGCCCTGGCGGGTGCGTACAGCCTGCCAGAGGCTTTCATCGACAATTCGTAGGTCTGGAACCTCCTGGATGATCCAGTCCTGTTCCTCATTGAGTTTAGAGATGCGTTTGCCTGTTTGCGGGTCTTTGACGTAGCGCAGGCGGTTCCAGATGAGCCTGCCTACATAAAGCTCGTTGTTGATGATGCCAGTTCCACGCTCCCGATTGCCATAAATGGTGCTTGGACCCCAGGCTTTGCCGGTTGGTCCTGCAACGCCTTCCTTGTTCAGTTGAACGGCAATCGCCTTGGGAGACTTGCCAGCGGCATAGTCACGGCAGATGCGGACGATAATGGCAGCTTCCTTGTCATTGATGGTTCTGCCACCCTTCTCTTCCCCTGGTACAATGTCATAACCGTAGCACTTGCCGCCGCCTGATTTGCCTTGTTCAACCCGGCCTCTAAGGCCTCTGCGGGTCTTGTCGGCAAGGTCTTTGAGGAAAAGCGCATTCATCGTGCCTTTGAGGCCGATATGCAGCTGGGAAATCTCTCCCTCCGACAAGGTGGTAATGGCAACATCGGAAAAGGACAGCCGCTTGAAGATCGCCGCAATGTCCTCCTGATCGCGTGACATGCGATCCAGGGCTTCGGCATAGACAGCAGAAAACTGACCGCTGGCCGCATCCTGCATCATCATCTGAATACCGGGGCGCATCATCGAAGCGCCGGAGATCGCATGATCGGAATAGCAGTTGACCACCACATAACCGTCTTTCTCTGCCCGCTCCTTGCACATGCGGATTTGATCCTCAATCGAGGCATCGCTCTGAAGGTCAGTGGAATAGCGGGCATAGATAACGGCGTTCTTCATGGGTCAAAGGTCTTTCTTCAAATCGTTGTCTTCGGACCCGATCTCACGAGGCTCCCCCTTGGCTTCGTCCGCGACTTCCTCAAGGAAGTCGGCTTCCGCTGCACGGCGTGCCAGAAACCGCACCAGGCCTTCCAGCTTCTGATGCTTTTGTGGGCCCTCAATAAGCCCCGCTGCTTGCAGCCAAATCTGATCCGATAATCTAACCCTCATAATAAACGTCTTTCGACACAAAACAAAAAATTAAGCAAAAAATAAATAAAATACTCACATAACCTATAGTAGCATTATGTAAACAAAGAACACAAACTTTGGTATTGTGCATATGCGTTGGTATAGGCGAATAAATCGACATCAAGGGCCTCCTCTAGCGATCAGATAACATTAGAAGAAACTCAACCATAAGGCGGGCTATGGAGGGCTGATGCTTTGTCCAAGGAGTACTAACAGCTGTCCTTTATCCGGCTCATTTACGGAAGCGTTCGACGCAAAAATGATCAATTCCAGGAGAGAAGTTGGAAGCCTGTACGGAAGATCGGGAAACGGTATGCATGCACATAATTTGTGCAGATTCATTTTATGATTCTTGCTCAATAACTTAGACCAATTGGACAAGAAAACGAATCAATGAAGTGAATCAATTGCTTGCAAAACGATTCAAGCCTTGCAAGGCTCGTGGTGGGCGGCAGGGATAATATCAACAGGTAATCGCTGGCGTCTCCCGAAGTAGGTCTACTGGAGGTGTTTAAATGACCTATCTGGATCCCAACCATATCATCTATGTGCTCTCTAACCATCAAATTGTCGATAAGTCTATCTACCGCAACAACGTGTGGAAGGCTGCCCACCTCACGAACAACGATCTTTCAAGCCGCTCATCTTGGCTTACTGGCCTAACATTGGTTTATGACTATGCCCACCATCTCTATTTTAGGGATGGAACGCGCTACAAAGTTCCGGACATTCACAAGATCTTCCCCGATCCGCAGAACCGTTGGATGACGGACTTTTTGAAAGCGGACGAAACCGGAAAAGCTCCGGCCAGCTACTCCCGTTACTACGAGCGCCTTCGTCTGATCGAACTTTATTGCCGTCTTCGCAGGGTTGAGGCTCTGCCCGCACCAGAGCACTGGGAAGGGGCAGCTTCGAAGATCGCTTAAAAGTGTTTCCGCCGGACCCGCCTGGGCGGGCCCGGTTATTCCAGAGATTTGGGTGGAACGGAATGACCAGTACAGGCACAAACAACACACGTATCCCCATTAAGGACGATCAATCCACGGCATCGGCCTTTTACCGGGCTTCACGGCCAAGGACATTTTGCAAGCCAGTTGATTGGCACACCGTTGTGAAACTCTTCTTCCATGTCGCAAATGACGACCCTTTGCCCGTGCCACCTGATCCGACACAGCCGTCTGCAGCAGCATTAGACGGTCACCTTCAAAGACTGAACAAGCCGGGCTCCAATGGAGTCCGGTGTATTTTTTAAGAGCTCTAAGGCACCGACCACCTGAATAACTTCCAGAGCAGGAAGCTTCCACCAGCCCAGACTTCAGGTCCTGGCAAATCCAGCCAGAAGGGCAGGGAAAACACTCCAATCCAAATGATTGTGCCGAGCAGGTATTCCAGTGCGCTTTTGCCTTCAAATGATTGAGGTACTACCCTTTGGCCTCTCGAGAGTTGTGTCCCGTGCCCAAGCTGCTGCACCTGGGCAAGAGCTGCCATCTTCCGCCAGAACCGCACCCTTGAGAGGGCATAGCTCGCTGAAAGAAGAAGCAGCGGCGGCCCAGCCGTCATGATCACCATGATCAAGGCATTGTGGAAGAGCGGCAAGGGCAGGCCGTAGTGCCAGGTGATGATGACGATAGAGCCATAGGTGAGAATGCCGGTCACCAATGTCATGAAGGTCATTGCTAACATATCAACCTACTCCCAGGTGAACTGTCAGCAAGCCGCCAAGATCCAGTCCAGGGGCTGTGAAATCGACTGACGGCAGGATTGGCTTGTCTGCGTGGTGGGGATGGATGTCGTAAAGCGGGCGGTCGTAAGCATCCCGGTACCGCCGGTCGAGGTAATAGACCGGGCGGTAGCCGATGAACGGACGGCTGGCAGCGAGTTTGATGAACTGGATGCTTGGATGGAGGCTCATCAGCTCATCGGGCGTGATGAGTTGGCGGCCAGATAGGCCATCGTTCATGGACCGGTAGCCGTCAACACCGAAGAGTTTTGTGCGCTCCGATGCGGAGTTATAGGACGCCCGCTCGATCGTTCCTGATCCGCTTAGTTGGGAGAGGTAATGGGCGGTAAAATAGTCATTCGTCCCGAAACACTGGACGCTGGCCGAGTTGGCAATGAAGGTCTGCCAACGGTCCTTGTAGAGATCTCTCAGTTGCGTGAAATCCTGCACTACACCGACAATCAAAATGCCGTATCCGGCCATGAGGCCGTAGCTCGCCTCGATGATTTGAAGGCGTTCCAGAGCTGCCATCTCTTCTATGAGGAACAGAACGGGGAGGGCAGGTTTTTGATCAATTGCGGTCACGGCATTGATCAAGGTAGACAGCAGCACGCGCAGCCAGCGTTTGGCCGTGCGGATACGCCTTCCCGGCAGGACAATGTAGATCGTCGTGTTCTCGCCAATGGTGCTCAGATCGATGTCCGACGCCGACAAGCTTCGCGATAGGCTATTACCTTCCAGGAAATGGGTGTTGCGCTGCGCTGTTGAGATCACCCCGGAAAGTTCGCGGTCCGACTTGCTGGTGATCCGGCTGGCCGCATCCCGGACGAGGCCGTAGGGGCTCTCCGCCATTTCCTCGATTAAATCTGCGAATTGGTCTGCGTTGCGATTGAGGTTCTGCCTGACGCCGGGAAGCGTGCCGCCCATTTGGGCCTGTTCCAGGATGAGGCCAGCGATTAGGGCTGCCGCTTCCCCGCTCCAGTGGTTCTCTCCGCCCGCTTCGGGAATAACGCAGGCATCGGCGAGCAGTAGGGCATCATCAAATGGTTCTTCGCCCTCCAGATCGATTATCTGCATCGGACCGAGTCTTGCCGCTTCCATGCCAAGTTCGGATGCGACGCAATCATAAGGATCAATCAGGAAAACGTTTTGCTTGAGGACATCGCGTCGATACCGCGCAGTGATACGTGCCAGCTCGGCATCTTTGACATCCAGAACAACGGCTCCGCCCGGATGATCGAGGAGCCTTGGAATTGCTCCGGAGACACCTTTGCCGCCCCGTGTGGGGGCGGCAATAAGTTCATGGCGAGCACCGCCATAAGTGAGCGGCATGGCGCCGACTTCGATATATTCGGAAGGGTGATAGCCGAGCAGATGGAATCCGCCGGGACCGTAGCCTCGGGAAACAAGATGGGCGGCATCCGCCCACCTTGCCGAGCCGTGCTGGAACGGATCAGCAATCCATTCCTGTGAATCGCCTCTGTTCGTCATGATTCAAGGCCGTGCCAGCTTTGCAGAACAAGACCGCAGCTTTAAAACCGTCTGCTTGCGATAGGCTTCACTTACCACCTCGAAATACTGGCCAAGCTGGTCAGAGACATCGCCCGCATGCTGCAGGTAGTTGTCCGCAATGCCCTTGAGCCATTTGTCTTCCCGGTTTCCGAGAAAATAGACGAAAGTCGGAGCGCCGCCTTTGTCGTCAAGCACCTTCGATCCCATGGTCTTATTGTCCGTCACAGCACCATCGGTCAGCACGATCACGGCCTTCTGGTGTGTGTTGCGCGACGGATGGTTGAGCCATTGATAGCTCTTGCTAAGTGCGGGAAAGAGGTTGGTGCTGCCGCCTAAATGCATCTTTGACAGGTCAAAATGCTGCGGCTGACACAGGTTGGTGCCAAGGCCTTCGCCAGGGTCAAAGCTAACGGTTTTGGCAAAGGCCCCAACGGAGCAGGTTGCCGTATCCGGCAGGCTGTCGATAAAGCGGAGCGCAGAGCGCCGGACATCGTCCATAACTTTGCTCATGGAACCGGAGCGATCCATTAGGATGACAAAGGACATCGGGAAGGTTTGCGGTTCGACTTCAACACTAGTGCGCTCAAAACAAAGTGCCTTGCCCGCTGTTGTATAGGCAGCAAGCCGGTCAACCGGAGGCACAACGATCTTCCCGGTGTGGTCTTTGAAGAGGCCTGCAACAACAAGACCGGACGGTGTTTGCTGCACCTTGGAAATCTCGGTGCTGCCACCTGACCAGCCGATCACGAGGTCATGCTGCGCATCAATGGCGTAGCCGCGCTCAATTTTAATCCCTGCGCCATCGCGGATGTCGAGGGCTTTGACCAATTCTAAGACACGCTTTGGCGGAACAAGCCTTGGATCGGTTCGAACGCTTAACGTGACGGACTTGGAAAACTCGATCATCCGCTTCAGATCAAGCTGAACGGTTGGTGCCTCTTTCACTTGGGGGATAATGATGATCTTGGCTGTTGCCACTTGAAGGTTAGAGACAAAAAACGTGATGGCAAAAGCCATCACGCACAGGGTTTGAATACTCTTCCTCATGTTACCGTCCTTCCAGGATCTTGCCGTTTGCTGCGCGCGTGCGCGCAGCATCCATCAGGTCGAAGTCGATCTCGTTCTTTTTGGCGCGGGTGATGACACCGGCCTTTTGCAGGTAGGTGAGATAGACCTCGTCCTGATCGGCGTGGACGTTCAGGAGTTTGATCTGGGTGGCGTCCGCCGCCAGCTTGGCGAGCTTCAGCTTTTGCGGGGCCGGTTGCGGCAGTTTTATCGTGGTATCGCCTTTGTCACAGGGAAAGCTGGCATTGATCATCGGCCCAATGGCAATCAGGCGGACTTCATCCGGCATGGTGATGCGTTTGGTCAGGTCCGCCTGATCCCAGGCAAGCACCAGATCCGAGCAGGTGTCCTTGAACTTGATGAGCTCAAGAATGCTGTGTCCTTGCTCAAACAACTGCTGCGGTGTTCCGGACCAGGTGACTTCGGTTGGATTGGCCGACAAGATGATATGGATCTGGCCATGTTTGGTCGCCCGGCGGCGGCGCAGTTTAACCAGCTCCCCCAGCAGATAGTTGATGGACTCCGTTGCTGCCTCCTTGTCGGTAACAACACCTCCGTTTTCGATCACGACGAAAATCGCGAGGCTGTTTTGGGTTGCGGCCCCAGATGCTGCAGGTGTAACCCCCAGCATCACTGCAACAAGGGCCAGTCTCAGGAACAAGCTGATCATCACAAACCTCCGAGCTTATCTTTGAGGGTATGGGCTGCCCGGACTGCTAGAAGTCCAAGGACCGTGTTGACGATCGCAACAGTTCCCGCCACGAAAATCCCCAGCCCCTGGTTCTGTGCTAGGAACGCCATCAACGGATTGGTATCGTGGGTCTTGAACGGGCCTTGAGAGGCTTCTTGCGCGATAAGTGTATAGAGATTGACCGTCTCCAGCAGGAACACTAACGCATAAAGACCAAGCGCGATGATTGTGTAGATCTTGTTGGTCGGGTTGGAGAGCCAGGCCTTTGGATCTTCATAGATCCTCCGGCTGATCACCTCAGACCAGATAGCCATCGGAACAGCAATTGAAAACACTGCCAGCAAAAATGCCAGCAGGTGCGACACCGTCATCTCATCGTCGACCAGGCAGAACATCCCGCCTGCTCCCGGTAGATCGCACAGATAAACGTCCGACATCATGCCCATCGTCTCGGAATACGTTCCGAACAACAGGAGCAGCATCAAAAGCTCAATCGAACCAGCTGAGATCAGTCCCAAAAGTGCCGGTATTGGGGAACCGCCGCTTGGCAGAAAATGCTGCGGTCCCGGTTTGCGTGTTGATGGCATTGCCACCTCCTCTGATTAACCCCGCACCGAGATGGCGTGGGGTTAGAGGAAGGTGAAACAATACCGAAGATGCTGCTAACCAGACGCGAACGTCAATTGGCAGAGAAATGGGAAAAATCGAGGAAGGAATGAGATCGGCGAAAGGAAAACGAGTGTCTAATTCGCGCTGCCATATTGGTCATTCGGCTTATCGCCGCTGGCCCCTGAAACCGGACATTTGTTCTACATCGGGCGAACGACGGCTGTGCGGACACCGCCAGCATACATTCGGCTTCTTCGAATGACATTTTTTGGACCAATCCGGACGATTCGTCGAAGACATTTATGCCTTTACGGTGATCGTCATCATTTTCCCATTCAATATTGGCATTATGTCTTGATTGTTTCCTCAGCATATCGGCTAGTAGAAAACCGCGCCCGATAGTCTCTTGGCGTTAGTGAAAAGCGGCGGGAAAACACTTTACGCATCTGCTCATCTGAGGGAAATCCGGCTTCATAGGCGATTGTTTTCAAAGGCAAAGATGTTTCAAGGAGCAAATTGACCGCTGTTTCGCAGCGCGCACTTTCAACAAACTGCGCCGGTGTCATGCCGGTCTCTTTGTGAAAAAGACGGGTGAAATTCCGAACGCTCATACCGCTGTGTTTTGCAAGTACGCCGGCCGTCAAGGGCTTTTCGAGATTGCCGTAAACCCAAGTTTGGAGGTCTCTGATATCGGAAGACGATGTCATCTGGCTGTTCAGCGCAGCACTGAACTGCGACTGCCCACCGGGCCGTTTCAGATAAATGACAAGATCACGTGCAACGCTGAGGGCTAGGTCATGGCCGAAATCTTGTTCGACAAAGGCTAATGTCAGATCGATTGCAGCACTGACCCCTGCAGAAGTCCAAAGGTTGTCATCCTGTACAAAGATCGCATCGGGCTCCACTCGCACTTCAGGAAAACGTTTTTGCAAAAGCCCGGCCACACTCCAATGGGTGGCCGCTCTACGGCCATCAAGATGCCCGCTTGCTGCAAGAAAAAAACTTCCCGAGCAAAGCGCCGCAAACCGGTCGGTTTTGGGAGCGGTTTCCCGGCTCCACTGAATAATTTCCGGTTGGCTTTGCAACGCTGTTTCGATGTCCGGCGCACCAGTTACCATTACTGTGGAGCAGGAAGCGGAAGGCAGGGCGCACGAAGCATCCAGTGAGATCAACGTGTCCGATGGGATCGACCCAGGGTCCGGAGCAGCCAGCGTGATTTTATACCGGCGAGGATCGCCACGGCTTTCAAGATGGCGGTTGGCATAACTGAGAACATTGATGGGGCCAACGGCCTCCATCGACTTAAAACCCGGATAAATGATGATGTGAACCGGTAGGGTCTTTCCGTGTTGTTTTAATGTGCTCATGCCCGAGTTTGTTGCCTTTCCCATAAAACCTGTAATTTGGCCGAATTCGTCCGCATGGAGAAATTCTACGAAGACATGCGTCGTTATAGTGTAACGCTCCAATCAGCAAGCTTTGATAATGTGAGGAGCGCTCCATGAAAACCCGTGCCGCCATCGCCTGGGAACCCAATCGTCCCTTGGAGATAGAAGAAATCGACCTCGAGGGACCAAAGGATGGTGAGGTCCTAGTCCGCATCGTCACAACAAGCTTGTGCCATACGGATGTTTTCACGCTCTCAGGCAAGGATCCGGAAGGCCTGTTCCCGGCGGTGCTCGGCCATGAGGGTTGCGGTGTCGTTGAGGAAGTCGGCAAGGGGGTGACATCGGTGAAACCCGGTGACCACGTCATCCCGCTCTACATCCCTGAAGACCCGAATTGCCCCTATATCAAGTCCGGGAAGACCAATCTGTGCCAGACGATCCGCGAGACCCAGGGCAAGGGCGTTATGCCGGACGGCACCTCCCGCTTCTCCTATAAAGGCAAGATGATACATCACTATATGGGCACCAGCACCTTTAGTGAATTTACGGTCTTGCCGGAAATCTCCGTGGCCAAGATCTCCAAAGACGCTCCGCTTGCTAAAGCCAGCGTCATGGGCTGCGCCATCCCCACAGGCATGGGCGCAGTACGCAACACCGCCAAGGTTGAGCTGGGGTCTACCGTTGCCGTGTTTGGTCTTGGAGCTGTCGGTATGGCCGTGACCCAGGGCGCCAAAATGGCAGGGGCAAGTCGGATCATCGGCATTGACACCAACCCAAGCAAGTTCGCACTCGCCAAGAGCCTGGGCGCAACCGAGTGCATCAACCCGAAGGATTTCTCACAGCCGCTGCATGAGGTCATTATCGACATGACCAATGGCGGTGTGGACTATGCCTTCGAATGTATCGGCAATGTCAATGTGATGCGGTCGGCGCTTGAGAGCTGCCACAAGGGCTGGGGCGAATGCACGGTGATCGGCGTTGCCGGGGCTGGCGAAGAAATTGCCACTCGTCCCTTCCAGCTGGTGACCGGGCGCGTCTGGCGCGGGTCCGCCTTTGGCGGCGTGCTGGGGCGCAGCCAATTGCCGGAAATGGTAGATGAATGGCTGCGTGGCGATTTTGATGTCGACCCGTACATTACCCACAATATGACACATGACCAGATCAACACAGCCTTTGATCTTTTGAACGCAGGTAAATCAATTCGGTCTGTTGTCCATTTCCAGCCAGATGAGACAATGCGGGTCAACAATCTGCCCGGTGTGATCGTCCCCACCTAAGGCAGTGTTGGCTGGCTTAGCCGGTACGCTGAACAAAAAGACGCCAGACACTTATTGGCGCCTGGCGTCTTTTAGATGGGGGCACGTGCTTAAGTTTACGTTTTGTGGTTAGGCGACTTCAAGCGGGCCATGGTCATCGCAATGACCATCATGCGGGTGGTGAAGCCGTCCATTTACCAAATAGCAGATGTGATCACCGTGAGGCACGGCTTCATGTCCGCAGCCAGGCCCGTGAACATGGTCTGAATCGTGGCCAAGAACATCGGAAGCCAGAGGCGCACACCCGTCAGGATTTGAAGTTGAAACTTCAATCACATGTTCTTCGATTTTTTCACCATTTTGATAGTGGAGGTGTCCATCGTGGAGGTAGTCGACATGATCTCCGTGGCGGATTGCTGTGTGTCCGCAGTTCGGCCCATGAATATGGCTATGTGTCTTGTCGCTGGTCATGCCTTTTCTCCTTCTGTTTTTATTACCTGTGATGAATCCTCGGCCGCATGCTCAAGAATGTCGCGCACGAGATGCGCGACATGGTCATCGGCCAGAGAATAGAAGATGTGCTTTGCTTCGCGCTGGCGTTTGACGAGCCTAGCTGTATGAAGCTGCTTTAAACGCGCGGATACCGTTGCGATTTTCTCGCCCTCGTCTTCCGCTAATTCGGTAACGCAGCGCTCGCCCATCGACAACCGAAGCAAAATTCGAAGACGCGCCGCATCCCCGGCTGCCCGCAACATCATAGCAGCTCTTTCGATGGTGGTTTCTGGCGGCAGCGGTACTTCATTATGTTGAGTGTGGCTGCCTGCGCCGCAAGCGGGAAAGTCGGCGTTCATAAACACTATTACTTTATCATTTTATGGATTATTAGAATGACATATGTGAGTTTGGTTTTCAAGGTGGCTTTGAGCCTCCTAAACAACGGACATGTTTAGTTGCTAGTAGCCGGTGTCTCTATCCTGTGGCTCTCTATTCCCCTAATCCGAGCGATCCCGTTAGCTTGTTCGAGACTATCGAAAACGGTGCCATGCCACGTTCCGTTTCGTTCTTTCAGAGGGTTTCAATTGGCTTTGCCTTGGCATGTAAGCCTGAACTGATGTGGTCGACGCCTCCACCTTCCGCGGCCGCTATTCCTTAGGCATGACAGGTTCATTGCGAGTTTAATTTGATTAGCAGACCTCGAAGGGACCAGTCCGCGCTCTCAATATCAGTGATGCGCAAGGGGGTATCAGCCTCGCGGCGGTCGAGGCTGAATTGCCGCAGAGTTGTGCCTTGCTGTCCCCCTATATGCGCCCGGACGATCACGCGGTTTCGAATGATCGGATAGCCAGGAGCCGGGACGACGTTTTCGACAACAGCAGCGGTGTCCTGCATTCCCAGGAGATCTTCCTCCAGCGGTGTCTTGGACACAATGCGCCAGAGCGCGGAGGCCATATAAGGCTCAAGAGCAAAGAGCTGCTTGGCCTTGTCCAGACCGGTGGGCTCCATGTTCTGGACCAGACCAGCCTCGGCATAGAGGTTCCGGATGATTTCGACCGCTTGCCGGACATCGTCTTCACCGAGTGTCTCAGCCGCTTCCGCTGGTACGCCAAACCCAAAAACCGCAGCAAAGCCGACCAGAAAAAACCGCCTGTTCATTTGTCAAATACCGCCAAAGCATCCTTACCCGGGGCATAAACCGCCTCAAAGGCTTTGTATCTTGTCTTCCATTCAGTGCTGAACCAGTCCCCCTTGCCGCACTCCCGCCGGACCGCACGTACCAACTCGCGGGCAAGCTCAAAAGCTTCGCGGCCTTGTTCAAGCAAACTTCTGATGAGGACGTTGTAAGAGCTTGGGGAAAAGCCACTCGTCAGAAATTCCATTTTCACCGTTCCGATCGCTCCCTTCTCAACGTGCCCCTTCTTGCAGACCGCTTTACCGTTTTCATCAATGGACCGGTTGAATTTCCCGGCATCGGCATAGGCCCCTGCATCGTAGAGTGAAGGCTTGTAGCTGGCGCGGAACCGGCCGGTCACCGTGCTCCTCTCGAGCGTTTCGCGCTTGTCTCTGATATGCGGGTCTTGATCATGGCGGCCAAACACAACGCCGTTGTAACTTGCGACTTCATGGGCCGGGAAGTTGAAGGTGCCTTCGATCATGCCCGAAGACATCCGCTCGATCGTTACTGTACCTTCCACCGGGGCCGGGCCCGGGCGGTGATCATGAAAATTGCTGGTTTCCTGGTCTTTTGGTAGCCAGGGGTAATGGGGTTCGTCTTCGTTTCGCGGGCGCTGTACAACAAACACACCGTTTGTTGTCGAACTCCATTCTTTTTGAGGCAACCAATAAGTGAACGGGTTCGGGCCATAACCGTTCCTGACCCGGTATCTGGGCAAGCACTTGATCTTCGTCACCCCGTAACTGGCACGCGCCTTTAGAACCATGCCCGGTTCCGGCAGCCGCCTTGCCCATCCCGGTCCTCGTGGCCCCTCCGGGTCGACAACATTCGGTCCCTCATAAGACCACTCGGGCGGGCGTTGCCCCGGGAGCGGAGCCATCAGGGAAAATGCATAACCCCATTGGTCGTCGGCCCACATGAATTTTCCCGGCGTGGGCGGTTTGTTCGGCGGAGGAAGACCATCCGGTCCAGCGCAGGCAAGATCTTGAACATCGCGCAGCATATGAATGTTCAGCGTGTTGTTACCGTGGTCATGCCATGCCTTGGCACAGGTGTTTCCGGACACCCCGCCAGGCCCTGTGATGCTGACAAAGGAGTAGGACGGGTCACCGGGACAATCCTCATAAGCACCCGGTGCGATTTCCTGGATTTCGACAGAGATGGAAACCGTTTCATCGTGATTTGGCGCGTACAGCCGTTCTGAGCCGGAAAGTACTGTGACATAGATATCTGTCTCTGTTCGCGGCAACACCATGGTTTCCCAACTGCCGTCAATTGTTTCACCATTGACGATCACGCGCTGTGTTGGGGTGGAGTCGAGATGCCTGATCAGAACACGCATAGGCTTGGAATGCGCCGGTAGTAAAAACAGGGTACCGCGCGTTCGCATATGGCTCAACTCATCATAATTTCGATCATATTGAACCCGCCCCTTGTTGCCCAGTTCGACCATGACCTCTTCAAGACGCACATGCGCCGCAACATTGTCCCGCAAATCAAACATTGACTGCGTTCCGTCAGTTTTGGTCAGGAACTCCAGCGCATTGGCTTGAGCATCGAGCGGCCCGAGATCAAAGTTGGTACGCAAATAGTCGTGTAGGATTTTCTCGTTCCAGAAGGGTCGATCTGCAATCGACGAAATGCTTTCGAACCACGGATGGTCCATGATCTCGACCAACCGCTCGGGCGAAACCTGGTTTGTCTTATTGGCAAGAGCCAGGAAATACAGAGCGTTTTCATAGGCAAGAAGGTCTGTGCGCTCAAACGCCCCGGCACGGTTGAGATGCATGTCGTTCAGATCAGGCAACGTGCCTTTAGGGTGACCGCCGTCAAAATATTCGTAAAAGGCGGGATAGCTGAAATGCGTGCCCCAACCACCGGCGCGTTGGCGGCCGTAGTACCAGAAGGTGCCAAAGGCTTCGGCCATTCCCTCTTCTATGAAATGCTCCTTCGGTGAGAAAGACATGTCCCTTCTCAGCCTGCCGACGAGAGAGTTGTTGGTGACCGAGTGAAAGAGTTCGTGAGGAATGGTCTTGATGCGATCCTCTCTGCTGCGCATGAGTCGAAGTTTCAAAGTGGGCGTGCAACTCGCATCGTTCCAAACCCAGCACGGCCAGAACTCTCCCAATGAGTCAAAGTAAGGAACCAGCTCAAACTCTCGGAAAGAGAAAGCCTCCGGTTCCCCATCAACATCAACAACGGTTTCGCGCACATCAACACTGGTCTCCCGCGTGCCCGTTTCAGAAAGATAGACGCTGACAGCTTCCAGCTCAGACTTGTAATGGGCAACGATGTCCGGCGGCGCGATTATGACAGGAGGTTCCAGTGCCCCGAAAAGGTTCTTCACACGGCTGAGCCAGGCACAGGTCTTCCCTTGCTGGACCAGTTTATCCAACTCTTCTTCGCTGATTCCGAATCTTTTAGCGTAGACGGCACGGTAATCGCCATAACGGGCGTGATCCGGTGTGACTGCGTCTAGGAAATAAGGCTGTTTGATAAATGCGAGATTTTCTTCGTCACTGTCGTAAGGCAAATACCCGTGAAAAAAATCACCGGCCTTTACGGCATTCATGACGTCCAGAACGAAGCTTTCGGAATGATTGGGGTCAGCCCGCAGTTTCTCTCGCAGCAGCTCTATGGAGTTTTCGTATTCAGCATATCCGACATTTTCGTCGAATTGGCATTTGACCTCCCACCGCGTCGTACTCCATGTGGCATTGGCTGAGGGACACAATAGGGAAAGACAGCAAAAAGCCATGACGAGGAAAATCGCCGCGCGCAAGTCTGTTTTCATCAAGGATCACTTTAAAAGGACGTATTCCGGGTTCGTGAAACTGTGACCCAGAGTCCACCGCGCAGCGCATCAAGCGCAATCTATGGAAATCCATACAGACCGCATTTCACGTCAGGGCGTGATCTCTCCGTTTATGATCGCTTTCGCGAGCGCCTCTTCGCGGGTCGAGGCCTTCAGTTTTTGCCGCGCGCGTTTGAAATGAAGGTCGACCGTGACGGTCGCCAGACCCAGATGATCCGCAATCTCCCCTGTTCTCAATCCTTTTGACAACCACAGCAAACACTCCCGTTCCCGGTTGCTCAAGAGCGACGCCTGTTCCACCGGTTCCCGTTTCCCGGTCCCATTCGGCTGTTGTGTCAAAACCAGCGCGCGTTGCAGATGTTCGTGGGCAAAGAAGCCCATCAGTTGCAGTCTTTCGCTTTCCGCCTCGAAGAGGGCTTGAAATCCGTTTCGGTCCGACTGGGATCCGAAATTCCAACCGCCGAAATGCCCCGGATTTACGAGGCGGACAGGGCTGGAAAAACCGCTCCTTAAACCCGTCTCGCTCGCTTCCAGGACAAACTTTTGTTCTCCAGGTGTCAGCATCTGCGTGTTCTCGGGCATGAACTCGCTGCCGATGCGCCGAGGAACAAACGTCTGGCACGTCTTGAAGAACGGATCGCGGGCGGCAAGGTTTTCATCCAGGTAATAATCGGCCCACCACCCGGGCATGTTGGCCAAGATCAACGCGTTGTCCTGCGGTGCGGCGGGACGCATATACATATAGATCAGGTAGTCAAATCCCCGATCTTCGGCCGCTGTTATTGTGTCTTTCCAGATCGCATCGACGCTCTCCTGTCCCGCAAGCTTTTCCGCAAAGTCCTGAATAATGATGTCGACGGCAGTCAGCGAAGACCCGACACGCATTATGTGTTTTTGCATCCCACTCATCTCTTTCCCGTGTCAATCGGTCCGGAAGCGGGAGGTCGGGACCAGATGGAATATATGGAATTCCATAGATTGTGCCTCTCCCGCCTTTGTTTAATTGTCGGGTCAATCATTGAGTCGAATTGGGTTGTCGCTGTTATGCGTGGAGGTTTCGCTTGCGTTGCCGCGTTACTGAAAGGGCTGTGCTGCAGAGGTTTGAATATCAGGACAGACAAGATGCTCCTTAACGCGGGCAGTTCCTTCCCCATCATTGCATGGGGCGGGCACGGTCGCTAGGGCACCGCGTCATCAAGACGCAGGCAGTTGAGTCCGGGTCTGTTGTTTTCGGGTTCTCCAGTTTTGGTTTCATGAGTGTCCGTGCGAGCCAAAGTACCGAAAAATCAGTCACAAATGTAGAGTAATTGTTGATGTATTCCCTTTTATTCCGGTATTCTGGAACGCTTTTATTTTCACTAATTTTCTTCGGCCAGATCAGTTCCGCATTTGCTCAGCTGGCATGGCAAGGGACATGGGAAACGAATTTCGGCCCCCTCAAGCTCATTCAGCAAGGCAAAAGGGTTTACGGCGACTACAGCAATCTCGGTGTTCTTGAGGGTGTGGTCTCAGCAAATTCGACCGTACTGCGCGGCACCTTTCAAAGGGATGATGGAAAATGGGGCACGTTCCACTTTCTTCGCCAACCGCAGGGCTTCAGCTTCAAGGGCCGCTGGCGGTTTTCAGGTATTTCAAAACGCGGCGATGGCAAGTGGGACGGCAAACGGCTTTCCGGAAAATCACCGAAGCTTTTCAAAGCCGTTGGAAAGAAGCGATACTGGGCTCCGGCGCTGGGGCTGGTGCCGGAAGGCAACTACAAGCGCTTCGTTGAAAACAAACCAACCGGTATAAAATTACCGGCGATTCCGGGGGTGACACTGCCGGGTCAACAATCAGGAAATTCGGCGCCTGCTCGCCCGGTATTGCCGAATACACTTCCCCGGCAACCAGGGGTCAATATGTCTGCGCAGCCGCTCGGCTTTGGAGCATGGCATGGTGCATGGCTGCTGTCCGCGCAGAGCGATGCATATGAATTCCGGCTTGACGTTGACCACTTCAAAGGAGCCGGAACGGCGCAGGTCTCTTTTGATGCATTTACATTGAAGCTTCAGCATAGCTGTCCGCGCACAATGCATCCTGAACTTTGCCGGGAAATGCAGGCCCGTTTTCAGACCAATGATCCGGCGGATTTCAAAATTCGGGTAAATGGCGTTGAAGCTACACCCACCCGATTGAAAGTCAGTTTCGAGTTCATAAACGACCGGGTGCCGAGGCTTTTGATCCTTGAAAAGGATGCCCGCTCTCCAACCGGATACCGTGTCAGACTGTTTCATATCGAACGCGGTGTGGACCTGGCTGCATTCGTTCGTCCGGCGGAGCATATTTGCGCGTCGGTCCCATGCGCGTCCGATCGATTGACAAACCTGCGTCAGGACCCGGTCGCCTTTCGCGGTGTCTTCTCGGATGGGCGGTACGAAACCCGGTTTCCCAGGCAGAAGGATGAACGCCAGGCTGCCCACGAGGCAATGAACCGCGGAGCGAATGGTCCTTCGGCTGGTCGGCCTCGTCCGTCAGGCACAGGTACGGCAACCGGTTCAGGGTCTACCATGCAGGTCCCCTTTTCAGGTCAGTGGCAGCTCTTCGATGCCTCCAGTCTTTCCTTAGGATTTTTACGCTTTAACAGCGATGCGACTGGCGCCAGCGGAACGCTTCAGGAACAGGTCGTTTCCGGGTCTGATCAGCCGGTCGAGATGTCTATCTTGTCGAGCTCGGTCGAGGCTGCCGATTATGCCCTGTCTTTCGCCAACACCGACATCAAGGCCCGGCTCCTGATCACCCTGCCACCCGCACCGGGCCGGTCTGTTGGCGGCACCCTGATCCAGGGACAATTCTGGCAATTTGTGAGTCTTGTCAAGAAAGCTGGAGCTGGGCAAGCTGCCGCTCCCGCAGTCCCGGACGAAGCAGACTTCAACGATCTTCCCGGTTCCGGCGTAACCGGTCCGGCTTACCGGCTCCGAAACGTTCCGGCTGGACGTAACCTTGTGCTCCGTCAGGGGCCGGGACGGCAGGCTGCCAAGCTTGATCCCATTCCGTCCAGTGCGACCGAGATTTTGGTTTACCAGTGTTCCCCGGAGATTGATCCCGTGGCTTTTGACCGGGCCAATCGGGGTGCCAAACGTGCGCTCCTCGGCGGATCATGGTGCCTGATTTCCCATCAACAGTCCGAGGGCTACGTCCCGGGCATTTATCTAGATCCCATTTTGGGCCGGTGAGCGCGACTTGTTGAAACAACTTCTATTGGCGCTTCTGGTTGCCGGCATGGCTTTGGTTTCCAGCCTCCCGGTTCACGCTCAATTTGTGGAGCGTTTTTACTATGATCACAATGGCTCCCGCATGATCGTTGAACGCGACCGGCGCCGGATTGTGATTACTTACGACAAACCACGTTCAGCTTTACGCAAGCACGGCGTGACCGCTGGAACGGAACTGTTCCGCGGGCATCTGGATTCCGGTCAGTATCTGGAAGGCGATGCGCATATCTTCAAACTTGGATGCGGCAAGGTGCCTTATTATGTGTACGGCCAATATCACGAGGGCGGCACGTTTAAGCTCTCTGGCGCAGCCCCTGTTCTTGAAGGCTGCCGTATCGTCGACAACCGGTACGATACCGCAAATGCAAATCTGACCTTCACCTTCTCCGGCCGTCTGCAAGATCGGCAACAGCCCCAGGCCGGAGCCGGCGGAAACACCGGAACCAATTTCCAGCTCTATTGCCTGCAGAACGTCAAGACCGGCCTCAATCTGAGGGTTGGGCCTTCAAGAGACTATGGCGTTATTGCCGAGATTCCGGCGGGAAGCTGTGACGTTCGGGCTCAAAATCAACATAAGGGCGATTGGGTTGGAGTCGAGTGGCACGGGCAACTGGGCTGGGTCTCGGGCAGGTTTCTTCGAAAGGCGCGGCGGTGACCGGCGCGGCCCCTGTAAACGCGTCGAACCGCGTGCAGCAAGAACCGGTGTGGGACCCCTTCGGTCGCCGGCAAAAGCTGACACGTGAAGAGGTGGTTCCGGCCTATCGGCAAGTCGTGGCTGTTCCCGGCTGGTTTTTAAAGCTGTCGGTTGGCCTTGCTGCCTTATGCATGGCAGCCACGGTTATTGGTCTGGCTATCGGCGCGGAGACCTTCGGTGCGGCCTTCATTCTACCCACTGTCGCGTTTTCAATGATTTTCGCGGTTGCCGGCTACCTGAACGGTCAGAACGTTGAGGAAGAGAAAAAGTACTTCCGTCTCGCAGAGCGCAAGGGTTGGGCCTTTCGGCGGGTACAGGAAGACAAGAACCAAGTGGGCGTGCCAAAGGAGCACGAGTATCTTTCAGCGCTTGTCCGGCCGCGCCCGGGCCAGTTGATTCCGATGGTTCCGAAGGCACAGTTTTGGGGTGTTACAACTGCACGGAAGACGGGCGACGAGATTCCGTTTTGGATGGTTGCCGGCGATATTGCCACCTTCGACAAGTCCCGGACGCGTTCCACGATCGCGCAATCGGTCCCGCACGAAACGGGCAGCGCGGGAAATTCAGGCGTCACCTATACGGTCCTTGTCGCCTATGATCTGAATCGGGATAGCGGTATTCGTGCCCAGCTGCTGGCCGAAACACCAGGACTGGACAGCCGCAGGGACGTGCAGACGGAGTCCGTCCAGTTCAATCGGACTTTCCACATTTCAATCCTCAACGGGCCGGATGACGCGGGTTCCAAGCAGAACCTCCTGCGGCTTCTCACGCCCGCGACACAGGATGTGATGTTGCAGCTCTGGGAGGCCTTCAGGGCGCAGTTCATCTTCAACGGTCCGACCGTCTTCATGAGCGGCTACTTTTCGATGATGACCCGCGACGAGGCCGTTCTGGAAGCGCATATCGACGAGCTTCTGGATGCTTTTGCCCAAGCTGCCATGTCTTTCAAACACTATGCGGAGTAGCCCTTTCCATGGCCTTTGTTTTCGTTTTTCTGTTGGTTGCATGCGGGTTTGTTCTCGCTGTCTATGTCCTTGTTTTCAATGGATTGACCACTGCCGTTACCAAGGTTGAGGAAGGCTGGACCGGCATCGAGGTCCAGCTCAAACGCCGTCATGAACTGATCCCGCAGCTTGTAAGCGTTGTTCGCAGTGCCGTTGCGCATGAAAAGGACATCTTCGACAAGCTCTTGGAAGCCCGCACCGCCGCAATCTCCGCGATGGCGTCTCATGATCCCAATACGGTCAGCGAGGCTGAAGGAGAACTCGGCCAGGCTCTGGGCAGGTTCATCTCCTTTGCCGAGGACAACGTTGAGATTACCGCCACGGAAAACATCTCCAAATTCCAGACGCAACTTGAGGAAACGGCCGATCAGATCGCTGCCAGTCGGCGTCTCTACAACGGCAATGTGCAGGACCTGAACGCCCGGATTGCCGGCTTTCCAGGCAATCTGATTGCGCCCCGCCACGGTATCAAAAAGGCAAGCTCCTTCGAGTTGTCCGAAGCGGAACGAAGCGAAGTCCAGACCCATCCCGATGTGAGCATCTGAGCTGAAAGAGTGAGGGCGACCTTATGAGACCGAACCCAAAATCTGCCCTTCGAGCCCTGGCCGTCTGCACGATCACAACCGCTTCCGGTATCGCTCTAGCGCAGGACAACGATCCGGGCCGGGACTTTGTCGAAGGATTGTACAGACTTCATATGTCTCTGACCGATGCCGGTCAGACAGGAATACTGAAGACACCCGGCCTGCCAGTCGCCTTCTTTTCACCTGAGGCACTTGCGGAATTGAACGTGCAGGACACTGACATACACCTGTTTACAGGTGTGCCGTCGCCCGTCGTGAAAAAAGTCCGTGTGTCGGCGGACAGCAATCCGGAACCGGATCTTTCAGATCATATGGCGATGGTCGAGACCGAGGCCGGCCCTCAAGTGATCCTTTTCTCGCTAGTCAAGATCGGTGAAGAATTCAAACTCTCCAACGTTTCCGGCGGATCGCAAGAAAAAAGGTGGTCCCTGCGGAGCCGAGAGGAGAGGGCGCCCAAGCCAATGATTGAGGCTGCCCCCCGGTCTGCACAGACTGAAACGGACGTTGCCAAAGCGCCTTCCTCGCCGGTTGCGGCGGGAGGCGCCGAAGGGGAGGCGCAACAGGCTGAACCGGCTTTTTCAGGATCGTTTTCAGACACCTTTGAGGGGGGCGAGTTCAGAGCACCCTGGTCAGTCGAAAATCCGGACACGGACCGGTATCTGGTTGAAAACGGGGAGGTCTTGTTTCTTGTTTCAGGTGGCCACCAGCTTTTGGAAGAAAAGGAGTCCGTCAATCTTTTGACCATCCCCGGCGCTATGCCTGAGGAGACATACCGTATGAGCGTGGATGTCAGATTGGATCGCCAGCTTCTGGCAGAAAGAGTGTTTTTGGGGCTCCGCAACGAAACAGACGATTACCTTATGCTCGAGCTGTTTTTGCAAGACACCGGATGCGGCCCCCATCTTATGTTCGCCGGGCACAACAAAAGGCAGCTGAGATCCGAAGAACCTAATCACAATGCCTATGTGGAAAGAAAGCTGTTCGATGCCTTTGAGACCGGCAGCATTTGTGAGTCGGATGGCCGCAATCGCGCAGATGCCATTTTGGCGGCCTTGCGCGACACGGGTGCAAGGCTGACGTTGTACCGGCAGGATTACCGGTACACAGCAACATTCGAATTGCAGATGGGTGAAGAGCGGTTTTCTTATGAAATGCCGGTGATGACACGCTTTGAAGAGATGTCTAATCCAACCATTTTTATCGGTAAGGCCGGAGGCAATTCTGGCAGCAGTACGGTGGCGCTTACCAAGTTCTCGTACGATCCGGTGCACTGAGAGAGGCCGCCAATGTTGTCAAGAAAAGTCCAATTGCCCCTGTTTGGGGCGTCAGTGTTCGCAGCGCTCTCGCTCGGAGCCATTCCAGCTGCCTTGGGGCAGGATAGGGAGGTGGCGGTCGTCGACAAGATGATCGTTTTTGACGGCTCCGGATCCATGTGGGGGCAAATTGATGGAGAGGCGAAAATCTTGATTGCGCGCAGAACCATCACCGGCCTTCTCGCCGACATGCCTGACAAAGGGGCCCTTGGCTTAACTGTCTATGGCCACCGTGTCAAAGGCGACTGCGGGGATATTGAAACACTGGTGGCGCCTGCGCCGGTAAGTCAGAATCGTGCCCTGATCACAAAGGCTGTCGAAGAGATCAACCCCAAAGGCAAAACCCCGCTGTCGGCGGCCGTCATTGAGGCCGCGAAGGCCTTGCGGCATACCGAGAATGCCGCGACCGTCATTCTCATTTCCGATGGAAAGGAAACCTGCGAGCTGGATCCGTGTGACATCGCCCGTCAACTGGAAAACGACGGAGTGGACTTTACCGCCCATGTGATCGGTTTTGACGTCGCCAACCCGGATGAAGTCGCTCAATTGCAATGCCTGGCGGAAAACACCGGCGGACAGTATTTCAGCGCTTCGAATGCATCAGAGCTGGCGCAGGCTCTGGAAAAGGTCAGTGGCGCCGAGCAACTCGCTCCGAGCACCGACGACTTTGCCGATGCCTCTCCCGAGCCGACAGCGCTTTTCTTTGAGGAAACGTTCGACGGGGAGCAACTCAAGCCACACTGGCAGCTCGTCAATCGCTCCGATCCGCTCTTTCGCCTCCAGGGTGGCCACCTGATAGGGGTTGGCCCTGGCGAGCCCCTTGAGTTCTGGCGGGAAAAGGTCTTGAACCGTTTCGTGCTCGATCACCCGCTTCCGGAGGAGGACTTTGACGTTCAGCTCGAATTCAAGATCCTCGCCCAGACCGGAGGGGATGAAGCAGTGGTCGGCCTTGCAAGCGGTGACGGCAGTATGGTGATGGCGTCCCTGTTCTTCAGCAAGACAGGGTGCGGAATCGAGCCGTTATTGTACATCACGTCCGCCAAGGGCAAAGATGGTGCGGAACGTTCCGAGTTTGTTCAGAAGGTGTTCGACGCGGTTGAATTCGAGCGTTTCTGTAGGCCTGGAGCAACCGAGCCGGCGGATATGATCGCTTCATTTGCCGAGAACAACGCCAGCATTATCCTGCAAAAACGCGGTAGGAACTTCGCAGCAAGGCTGGAAATGGACTGGCCAGCCTACGGCGATAAAGCCTCGCGGCCGGTTACAGTTTCCACAAAGCCACTCACTCTTTTGCGAAGCCCGGAAAAGGCTAGCTTTATGGTTGGACAACGGGTGCAGCAGGGCGAGACCGTACTGATAGCGGACCGTTTTTCGATCGAAAAAACACCGTGATTTTCTAGAAGAAAGAATTGTGCAGTTTTCTGAGTGGAATTGCCGCGAAGGATTTGGCGGATCGCGATGCTAGACTGCTCCGGAGCGGCCGCCTTGAATTTCTGCTTCGCTGGTTCTGCAACCGAACCCCGCCAGTTCGCTTGAAGCCCTATTTCGAACATCTGGATTCACCGCTAAGATCGAAGGCAAGATGTGGTTTGTAGTACAAAACCAATCTTGGCAGGTGAGACATTGCATTCTCCCCGTGCACCCCTCACGCCGTGGCTCTTCCAGGGCATTGAACCCATTCAGAGCCAGTAGAACGTATCGCCGTTCCATCACTCGCAAGGCGTTTGGCCGCTGCACCACCACTTGGGAAGGAGCCTCCAAGCTCCCCCAAGACCCCCATGGCAATTTCATTGAGACGATTTCATCGAGACCAACCCTGCGCGGATTGAATGCCGCCACCGTCTTGCCGTTGGAACACGCGCAGGAGATGTCGCTCTCCCTGCACCCATCGATCAGGAGGCTATCGCGCCGCCCTGAACCCACTCGCAAGAGTTGGAGATATGCCTCTCCACCTGCACCGAACCGTGCACAATCTTGTCGAAGATTATAACGATTAGGATTTGGGTTGAGCCGATTGGGAGCGCTCAAACCTTAATACCGTCAGCATCTTTGAACGGCGGCAACGGAGCCGAGAGCTGAATGGCGGCTTCCGGCTATAAAACCAGATAAGCGGACATTCACATCGATTAGGTCAATGGAAATATACGGCCCTAAAGAGACATTCCATGAGCGCCAGTGATACTGCATTCGCGTCCTGAAAAACTGGCATTTGAGTGTCGCATCTTGTTGCCGGACGTGACTAGGCGGGCGATGTCGGGACAAAGCGCAGCGACACGTCAAAAGCCATACCTTTCAAAGTGCGGCTTTCGTCGCGCAATGTGATACGGCTAAAAAAAGGGATCATGAATGTTCCATCATTGCGCGGGGCGTCAACAATGTGGAACTCAACCTTCCATTCGATCATGGCGTCACCCATTGCGGCTTCCAAAGCGTTTGCCGTCGGGTCATCGGTCATATCTCTGACCATTTCGACAAGTGCTACTCTAGCTTCTGGGATTGTCTTTAATATGCGAGCCGAGTTGCTACCTTGTTTAAAGAAGTGGCTCAGCACGCTTGATTGCCGCGAGCTTTTTTTCACATGGATTAGGCGCTTGCCTTCGATGTCGAGAAGATCGCAGGCTTCGAATTTGCCATATGGAGTTGCTGGCACCGTTATTATCTTCTGGTCCAGCAAAACTTGGCCATACACTCCTGCGCAACGTTCGTTGTAGGACAGCTCGCTTTCGAAGCCGGACTTTTTGCCATCTTCCGAAACCTTTTTGATGATAATGAGCGGCGGATCAGACCAATCTTCCTTTAGAGCAACGAAGGTTGCGTCAATGTCCGACTTGAACTGCTGATCCAAACGATACCATTCCCCTTCGCTGATCGCGTAAAGACCTCCCACTTCGACTACTGAACCGACCAGAGCTTTCTTGATGCTCCATCGTTTCTTGACACCAGCGTCATTGTTAAATTCAGCAACAACGCCATGCTTCCGGATGGACTCGATATCAAGTTCGCCAAGTTTGTCGTCAAGCGCATCCCTATAATTGGACATCAAAAGGTCAGGAAAACGACCTTTCAATCCCGGGCCGTATAGGCCGTAGTAAACCACGTCATCTTCCGACCAACCGGGCATAGAAAGTTCGAAATTGTCAGCGCCAGCCTTGATTAGGTCAACCGCCTTCTGATCAAGCGTTGCAAGTACGAGCCTGTCCAAGATGGGTCGCACTTTATCGATTATATAAAAGCCTGTTCTGATAATCTTGGGACTGTGAGCGCGTAAGCGCTTCCTCTGCTGTTTCTGGAAGGTCCACAAATTCCATCTCTCGCGTGATTTTCAACCCAGTCGCGCCAGAAATACTGCTTGCGAAGTCATCGTCTTCCACGCGTCCAGATATACGGCGGACCAGGTCTAGGGCTTCGTCTACCCCGAACGCCTGAAGATCGCGTTGAAAAGCGGATTGTGAAACGCCTTTAATCGCTTCGCCAAGATGGCTGCTGTCAATCCGTTTGACCTTTGAATCGTCGAGCGAGTTGATTGCAACCTTTAAACCAAAATCTGACTCAATCTTTGTGTCGTCGAGATACTGCCAGCCATGGGCGAAAGCGGTAACGAAGAGTCGATCAACGTGTTTGAAAACGACGATGGCGCAGGACGACCTATTTGTAAGCGCAGGTGCACCATCGAAAACTGTGTTGATGTCAGCCAGCCAACTCGGCGGCTGGGGGGACCAGGAAAAATGTACACTATCGCTTTGTCACCGAGATCATCGGACTCCCTCAAGACAGCTTCACCCGCTTGAATTTTCTCTTTTGCGGGCTCGGTGAATACGTCTTCAAAGTCTTCGATGTCAGGCTTTACGAGGTAGAGAGAATAACTCTTTGTCTTCGACATGGCTTGAATACTCAAAAACAATTTAGAATTGATTTTTGCAAGCTCAACAACATGAGTCAATTAGGTGTCTTTTTTCCGCAATGAAAGAACGGAGGCAGACTTATGACGAGACGATGGTCCGCAAATTAAACCAAGAAGCGATTTCTGGCATCTGCTGCAAAGGGCTGCTTTCCGCCCAACATAGGAATTTGTTGAGTTCAGTAAGGGTGTCTGCTTGCAGGTCGAAACCGCGAAACAACGGATGACCGAAACGGGGGCACGAAGCGGACGTTCGGCATCAATAACTAACAGTTCTACTCAAGGCTTCCTGACCGTGAATCTCTCGCTTTCCTTACTCTTCGGGAAATAGTCCAGGCATCCAACGCCCAGCGAGTTTCGCCGGGAAGGCCAGCAGGAGCGGGGCGCGGCTGCTTTCCGATTTTAGAGCGCCGGACTTGATAAGCTCAGATGTGATGCGGCGAGCAGTGCGATCACTGGCTCCCAGCATGTCTGCCACCTCGCTGCGGCTCAGTTCACCCTGAAAGAGTATGGCCTTGAGCACCAATTCGGATTTGGCCGGCAAGCTTCCTGCCCGAATTTCTTCCTCCGCCCAGATCATGATGCGGTCACGCAACCGTTCCGGCTTCATCAATCCTTCCATGAAGTCGATCTGATCAATGCAGATTGTCAGAAAGAATTCCGTAAAGTTGGAAAGGGCGCTTTCGCTCAAACTGCCGCGTCCATCGCGATCACCGCGTCGCGGCTCATCGCAGGCCTGCAGGTGTTTTTTGTAGGCTGTCTCATTGCGTGCTAGTCCCCGCGCAATCGACCATAGCCCACCTGTGTTGAGCGTCTGGCGCAGCATCGCATAGGACATCAAACGCGCAACGCGGCCATTGCCATCAAGGAAAGGGTGCACCCAAAGCATGCGGTGATGTGCACAGGCCGACGCCAATATGGAGTCGATCTTGCCCGATCTGCGATACGCATCATGCAGGCGATCCAAAAAACGCGGCACTGCGCCGGGGCTGATCGCAAAATGCTTTCCAACCCGTACGTCGCCTTCACGCAGCTCTCCCGGTACGACGCGCAGACGCTCGCCCGTGTCTGGGTTTTCGACGAAGAGCAGATCTTCGGGCAAAAGCTCGCAAAAGCGGCGATGGATTTCCAGAAGGTTTGCCGGCGCTGTTGGCGCATCCTCTAGGCCGTTATTATCAATCCATTTCTGAACCTCGATATGGGCTTTGGCTTCAAGCTGCAAATCCCGTTTTTTGGGATCAGCGCTGTAATCATCCTTAAGTGCACGCTCGATATCGACAGGATGCGTGTTATGCCCCTCAATCAGATTGCTGTAATAGCAATTCATAGAGCGGATCAGATCAGCCAGGGCAGAAGCGGTAGAGGCAGGAAGGCTACTGCGAAAGGCGGCAGTGTGCTCAGCCAGTTCGAGAGCCAGATCATTGAGCTTTGATCGGTGACCATCAATGGCTCGAATAATCCTATTGTCTCCCCATCATCCCTTATAGTCATCATTTCCTCAATTTTGGCCGCTTTTATGGCCGTTTCGATTTCTTATTTTCATTATATAATACATATATTTATTCACTTTGTCACGAAATGTAGACCGACATTTTGTCCGCTTTAATGTCCGGTTCTACGGCAGCCACAAAGAAGGGCGTCCAGGCGGGCTGTCGTGAACCGAGCCTGTCGTCTCGGCCATTCGGCTTCCATCCCTGACGCATGTGCATCGAGCTGCTTTGCAGCGCTTTGTTCTTGATCGGGGAAACCAGAGGCTTTGCCTCTTTCTCCCCGCAAGGAAAATAGACACTGGCCGTGGCTCGGCTTTACCTGCGCCCGCACCACCCAGCATCGATTTTCCTTGTCCCCTCCCATCTCCATCCTCGGCCGGAAGCAGGGTTGCATGAACAACCCACTTCTTATTTGGAGGATTTATTGATGACGACTTTATTTGCTCAGCCTTACGACATTTCTGCAGACGGCTTTTATTTTGAAGATTTTGAAGACTACAGCGAGAAAGCGGGAAAGGCCGCAAACCACTATGGAAACCCAGTAGAAGAATTCGAGATTCAGTTTATCGAAGGCGATGACATCGATTGCGAACTCGCCAAAGCCTACGGGATCAATCAGGCCAATTTGAAAAGCTATTTCAGCGTTGTTGATGAACTGGACGACGACGAAAAGAAAACGGTGATTTTGGCCGTGGGTGAATGCGGCTACGACATCGAGCGTGTTCTTGGTCATAACGGCGACGTGGATCTGGAAATCTATTACGTGTCCAGCATGCGGGAGCTGGCCGAACAGTTTGTCGATGAAGGCCTGTTCGGGGAGATCCCCGAACGCCTGCAATACTATCTCGATTATGACGCCATCGCCCGTGACCTGTCAGTGGATTACATCGAGACGGCGATCGCTGGTGAACCCCTCATCTATCGCTGCGGATAAGGGAGAGGATCATGACACAGGCCGAACTTACCTACGGCGGTTATAGCGCTGGGCATCCTTGGTATTATCTGCTCGGTGGCAAACGACCGACTTTGAAGCAAATTGGTGCTTACGCCGAGCGTTTTGAAAAGCGCGGATACAGAGCAGAAGAAATCGATGCCGCGCACAGATTGCCCGAGCCCAAACACACAGCGGCGCTTTCAAAAATTCGTGCTGAAATCATGGACGGGCTGCGCAGGGATATCAGCGGTTACCGCAGAGCCGTAAGGGATCTCTCAGCCTACAGGAAAAACCACCAACCCGAAGCCAATCCCAGAATTTGCGATGACGTACATGTTGCCATGAGCCTGAAGTTCTCTCATCTGCTGAATGATTTCATTCATCTGCAGAAGCTGAATTCCATACCGTCTCAGCTAGACCTGTTTTGATTGGCAGAAGGTGGGGGTGCAAATGCAAGGGGGATGGTGCGGGCGCAGGGCTCGCCCGAGCCACGGTTCCCCTCGCATGCAGCGGGGGCAAAGCCCCTATTTTTTGACCCAATTATAGCCAGTATATCGGCCATAATTGGCTAACTATTTCCATTGTCGATAGTTTTTGAACTTGGTTATAACATTCGCAAACGCTACTAAGGATTGATTTTGGGGCGAACTGTTTTGAAACTTCCGGTATTTGGTACGATTTGCGTCATGGCGTTTATTCTGTTGGCAACAGCGAACGCGATGATCGTACCGCAAGACCCGTCCGCATCTTGCGAAACCCACGCATGCATTTTCGTTAGAACCTTCAGTGAATACCAAACGCTCCTAGGAGCAGGCCTGGCAATTCTAGCTGCTTATATAGCCGCTCGCCCCGCGTGGCAGCAGCTTCAACAAATGAGACTGCAGCAAGATATCACCGCCCGATCTGCCATTGTCGAAAGACTAAAGGTGATGGAAAAAAATGGGAGGGAAATGGAATCTGAAATCGATCCTCTCATGCAGGAAATCTGGAGAACCATCTACAGTTCTTTTGGCTATGATGAAGTGGAGTACGAGCCGGAAAACGTGAATGTACACTGGGCGCATAATAAAATGCATCAATGTAGTTCCATAGCTGCAAAGCTCGAAAAACAGCAAAACAGAATGCGTGATACGCACAAAATCGAAGAAGCACGTCAAACAGTAATCGAGGCGATGCGTGGGCTGGAGAATTGCTTCGATGATATCAGTGCTTATGCGAGGAATTCTGACGAACCACTAATGACGCCAGAGATCGAAGAAAAGCTTCAATATCTTGAAGTGTCAGGTCGTGACGAACTCCCCCAAAAAGCCGATGCCGTAGATGATGCCCACAAAGAGGCACAGAAAATCATAGCATCCGAAACCCGGGCAATTCGTCGGCGGCTTCGCCTGATTGATGATGCCATTCTTGCTGAACCCGACTGAACGGTTTTTTACTCCCGGGCTACGTCTAAGGCACAAAGGCCGGGAGGAGATTACGCCTATCCAACTCGGCCTCGATAGCGGCCAAAATAGCGCGTATCGCAGGTAAATCCGCAGGATCAATCTGCGGGCAGGTCAGGGCGCGGAAGAGCAGTTTTTGCAATCCATATAGAGCCTGATCACTGAGCCTTCCAAGCTCATCTCGTCCTATCCATCCAGTCATAAATGCCTCCAATTGCTACTGACCCAGACCATCCGGGTCGTCTTGCTGATCAGAGACGCATGCGGTTGTTCGGCGATAACACCCATCAGGGGCGCAACATAAAAGTGGAGCAGGAAGGCGTTCGCTGTCCTTGTCATCCAGCCGGACAGACCATGCCATAACCTTAGAAAGCTTCAGACCCCGCGTGGACCTGTGGGCAGAGAAAGGAGGTGCTGTATTTCTGGAACTGTATTGTGAGATGTCTTTGAAACGCCAGAGATCCGCCTTGGGATCGGCAAAGCTTGTCTTAAACGCAATTCGTCCTGACCGAACGTGGGCTGCCGTCAATTGCCTGCCCGCACCGGTTCGTCAAAAGCCTCACCCGAGTTGGACATGACCGCAAGCCCTTCTCCGTCCGGTCTATCGGAGCGGCGTAGACAAGCCAAACCGAACCCAAGGAGGAAATCATGGCGAACAATCAAAACGAAAACCAAACCAATCAACCGACGAACGCACCGGACTTTCTGGCCTGGCACGTCATCGACAAAGGCGAAAAGTCATTCTGGAACAAGGTTGGCGCCGCCTGGAAACACAAGGACGACAAAGGCTTCACCCTGCAGCTCGAAGTCGTCCCCATCAATGGCCGCATCGTCATGCGCCAGCCGATTGACGACATGAAAGCCTAAAGAAAAATGGGAGCGCCGGGGCGCTCCCATTCAATCTCTGGGTACTGCCTATACCCAGCTAATCAATGTTGTCCTGAACACCTGGCAGATGCTGATGTTGGAATAGCGCATCAGTCATTTGCTCAAGGTGCAGTCTGGAGCGCCGTATAGTGCGCTCCAGTTCTATCAAACAGGTCAATGCGTCGATCAAATGATCAAGTTCAGCATCTGTCACGATTGGTGTTGTCATGAGGCCAACTCCATTCGTTTGAACGCGCGGTCCAGCGTCACAGGATTAACCCCATATTGCGCAGCAATCTTTTCGCGTGCTTCGCCCCGCTGATGAATTGCTGCATGGGCGGTCGCGATTTGTTGCGGCAGAAGACTATAGGGGCGACCTATATGTTTGCCTCGCCGCCGGGCTGCTTCCATGCCTGCTAAGGTGTTCTCAATGATAATGTCACGCTGGAACTCCGCAAATGCAGAAAACAAGTGATAGACCAGCTTACCGCCGGGAGTGCTGGTATTGATAGCCTCGGCAATGGAGCAGAAGTGAATTCCGTCCTTCTGAAAGCGGACCAGAAGGTCCGATAGGTGCAACACAGACCTGCCCAAGCGATCAAGCTTCAACACAACGACAGTGTCGCCAGCTCTGAGTTCCTTCAGAAGGTCGTCCAATCCGGGGCGTGCCGACTTTGCTCCAGACACACCATGGTCTGTAAAGATTTTATCGCAGGGGAGGGATGTCAGGGCATCAAGCTGAATGCGAAGCTTTTGATCAAACGTTGAAACTCGGGCATAGCCGATCTTACGTCCAACGCTTTCAATGAGCGGCCAATGGTCAGGCATTTGTGCCTCCTGTCGTCGACAAAAGGGAACCCTTTTGTAGTCGTGGCAAGAGGAGCAAAATCGCCCCGATATCGATAAAAGAAACGCAGAAATGCGTTCCTCTTTGCTGCAAATATTCCATATTCCTAATTCAAAATAAGTATAACAAAAACCTTCCCTTATGTTTGCAGTACATCGCGCGTTTCTTGCAAGCTTTATCGTGTTTTTGCTGGGTTTTTGCATGCCTTCGTATGCAGAAGAGCGATTTACGTCAAAGGCCTTTCTGGAATGGAAAGAAGACGAGCGGTCTTCCTACATTCAGATCGCCTTGATCACCGCGAATACGATTGCCAGCCGGAATGACCAAACCCAGTCAACCTGCATTGGCGACTGGTATGATCGTAACAAAGATGGCGCCAACAACTACATCTATGACGTCATGAAGAAGAATACCGACCACCATCCGGTCGCCATCATACTGGCCATCGCGGAAAAGGAATGCGGGTCGTTCCAGTATGGGCAGAACTAAAAAGTCAGGTCTGTGGGATTTGCAGCGGGTGCGACCGATGCGCCGGTCTCTGATCGAGGGGGGGATGGTTGGCTATCGAAACTGCGTTCTATAGCTGAAACCTCGCTATCAAGCGCATCAATGGCTTCAGAGATCTTGTCCTGTTCATCGTTCAGTGACTGCAATTCGCTTGCAGATGGCGGGTCATTGTCATCCTTGAGAGCATCCATAATCTCGCCAAGGCGAAGACTGTGTTTATCGCCTTCTTCCTTAAGCTCTTCGAGCCTTGAGTGCCCTTCTATCAGTTCAAGATAGGTCTCGTAGGTCGGACGACCGTCCCAATTGAAGCCTTGCACAATTGTCAGGTCGACCAATTCGCCATCGGCAGTCAGAACTGCGCCGTCCTCACGCATGAATGCCTTGCGGCCATCAGGGAGCGTTACCGTCTGATCGAGCGTTGCTTCGATCTGGCTTTCCAATCTGGCAGCGGCGTTATCAATGCGATCCTGTAAGTCTGTCAATCGCGCTTGAGACGCGCGGTTGTTCTCAGCCACTTGCTGGTGTAGCTGGGCATAGGCCAGATCGTTGAGAAGTAGAAACTCCAGCGTCGAGAGCTTGCCATTCGAACCCTTCTTGCCCGTTCTGGCAGAATGAATCTCGTCGAAGGCTTCATCGCTCAGGAAACGACGCTGGCGTCCAACTTCGTTGCCCTGAAGTTCGTTGCTGTAGTCTTCAAGATCCTGCGCTTTGGCTCGCTCTTTTTGCGCTTGCGCGATCTGATTGAATTCCTTCGTATGCATGCCCCTATTCTAAAATCTCAATAAAATACAATTATCTAGTCAATGCCTCCATTCTATCATATTGGCAGGAATGATTGCAAAAAGAGAGCATTGAGCCGAGTGTTATGGCTCAAGTTCCAGGTCATCATCGCCTCGATAAAGTCCACGAGCGCGGCGCAGGTTCTGGGCTTTGGATTGGTTCGGCGTATCGAAGTCCTTACTTAGGCTCTGCTGGCGTTGTTTGCTGGGGTCCATTCTTGCAGCAATCTCGCGCTGGAGTTCAGCGCGTTCCATTTGATGGTGCTGTTTTAATTTGCGGGCGGATCTTTGAAGCGCCTGTCGTTCTTCAAGGTGTTTGGTGATCTGACCGTCTCTTTCCGCTTCATCCCGTTTGAGCGCTTCCCAGGCCTCATATTCGTTCTGTCGCCGGATCTTGCCGTATTTGCCAGTTAAACGGCTCCAGATACCACCAAGTCCATTAGGCAGTCTTTTTGCACGCCGCTCATTCTCCTTATCCCAGCGGCTTTGCTGCGCGGCCTGCAGGTCCTGTCGATCCTTCTGTTGGCGCTTATTGACCTGGTGAAGCTTGTCTTTTATCGGCTTTCTTTGCTGGTCTTGTTTAGCCTCCAGATCCTCGGTCAGGTTTTGCAGCTTTTCGGTCCAACGGGCATTCACCAGTGCTTTGGTCTCATCGACGCTTGGTAGTGTGGAGGGATTGCCCAGCTTGCCGGTGAGTTCCTTTGTTTTTGCGCCGGTATATCTGGAGAGAGAAAAGACTTCGCCTTGGACGTCGACGGCAACAAAGCCCCGCCGGTCTCCTTTGGCCAGATGGTAACCGTAGCTCTGCAATGCACCTTCGAAGGCTTCCTTGGAGTCCGAGCCTTGCCAACATTCCCGCAGAACGGCCTTGATCAATCTAGGATCTTGTTTGGTCCGTTGGGCCTGTTGCCATTCAGCCAAGTTGAAGTTCAACGGGTTCCTAGCAGATCGGTCGAGGATGCCAGATGGGATATCCCAGTCATGCTCCAGATAAAGCTCCCTGGAAATGTCCATGAGCCGATTCTTGAAAAACGGCATGGGGACGGCCTTCATCTCCTGGCTATCAATCCGGCTCCAGACCGCATGACAATGCCGCCTTCCGTCCTTCTCATGAAACACAATCGCTCTTGGACAATCTTCGAGCGCGAGTTCAGCTTCTATGCGCTCAACAGCCTCTTCGAATTCTTCGATGGAAACGGACACATCCGACGGTGGGTTCAGGCTGAGCGAGAACAAGTGCTTTGAGCAGCGCGTACCCTTGGCAACGCATTCAGCCTCGATGAGCGCATCGGTCAGATCATCACTTGAGAACCCGCGCAGATCGTAAACTTCAGCGTGCTCGTTGTCGCTAACGTTCAGAAGGTGGGATGCAAGTTCCCGCGCGCTTCCTCTGACCGAACCCTTGAGGATCATTCGGCACCTCCAGGGCGCACACCAAGGGCTTTCAATAGTTCTTCTCGGATTTCTTCGACAGCTTCGCAGGCCTCCAAAAGGGATTGTTCGGTGTCTGGCGTAACTGGCAACGAGCCGGTATTTACGGCTCGTGCCAGCTGGTTGAGATTGCTGGACAACCGGGATTGTCCCAGCGCACCCAAAACTCGGCCTAGGGCAACATGGTCTTTGACCGGATGTTTGCCTCTCGTTTTACGAGGGGCGGCATGTTCGCCAAATACCTGCTTGCGGATATACGCTCCGAGCGGCATGCCCGCCGCTTGCTCTTCCAGTTTCGTCCGTTCTTCGAACGTCAGACGCAGTGAGAAGGGAACATTGATAAAAGTTTTTGCCATAACGAGTCCTTTCCGGACCCGGTCTGGCGGCGAAAACAACTCTCCTTACACATTCAATGCGTTAGGAGACGTAACGCCATCCCGAGATATCCTTTGCTAACAGAAGTAGGGCAAGCTGGTTGCGAGCCCCCGCAACCACCTTATCCTGCTTTCCATATTGATTAGGTAAGTCAAGCTGGTTGCGCCCTCCCGCAACCAATAAAAACAGCCGCCCACACTGGGCGGCTTTTTTGTTGGAAGGGGTCGCTGATTTTGACCGGACGGGGTCCCCGGAAGGAGGACAACGTCCGACGCAACGGGGCAGAAAAC